>OMDV01000247.1_pt1 | contig 14196 bp, 15 predicted proteins | sample 1673671 | NCBI WGS metagenome assembly OMDV01 (sample SAMEA103958118, study PRJEB25191) | human gut metagenome | reverse complement strand
CACCGAGATCTACACTCTTTCCCTACACGACGCTCTTCCGATCTCAAGTTTTGATTTTTTTACTTTTTTCTTCCATCCACTGCCTGCGATCCTTTAACAGCCTTAGAATAGCCTGACTTAATAATTTTTCCTTTTTTCTCTTCGGAAAACTTAAATCCTTCAGCTACTATTGGACCAAAATTTTTCCAAAACGAAAGACTTCTTTGAATTAAAATACGAACATTGTCAAGAGTTTCTTTATCTGGGTTTATATATTCTGCACCTTTGGATTCCATAGCCTCTATAGGGTTTCGAAACCAAACATCATACGTGACAATTTTGCAGGCTGCGATAATTGATTCATCATCTAATCCTTTAATGTGTGTGATAAGTTCGAAAGCTCCGTTTTCACCATCTTTTGCTAAAATGATATATTCTTTTGCTTTCTGTAATGATATTCCTTTACTCTCTTTTAAAATGCCAGATAATTTAACTTCTTTATCAGAGATAGAGGAGCTTAATATCCTTACACGATTACAATAACCTGTTAATGATATTTCGAATGCTTTTTCTGCATCTTGAATTATAAAAAATCTTGTCATATAATCAATAACCATGCCAATTATGGAAGCATGAACATTCTCCTTGTCGTTAAGGTTAAATCCGTCATTAAAGGCGGTTTTAGTAAATGATGAGAGCCTTATGTAACCGCCCCTAGGCTGCTTTACTTGCTTGATTCTTCCTTTTACAGAACTCATTTGTTTAATTATCTCCTTTGATTTAATATAAAAAGATTTTACATCCTTAAGAAACAAACACACTCCACATGGCTGCTATATAGCTTGCGTCGGAACAATCTCAACCCAGAATCAGAGCATCATTCCTTTGCACTTTCTTCCAGTTCAAGAATGTATTTATCAAAATCAGACAGAAATTCCCTGTCCTGTATTATGCGGTATTTTTCAAATTCGGTCTCGGCTTTTGCTTTGGCAATTTCCGCTGTGATCTTGCCTGCGTCCTGAAGAACTTCTCTGTCATCTGCCATCAGGAACAGATCAAGACGCTTTGCCCAGTCCTCCATAGTCATCGGAATGTGACGTTCTGCACGGTCCTCTGCCAGGTCAAGATAAGCCGAAACGATACGTTCCAATGAACGCATTTCCTGCTCGGTAAGATAATTCTTTGCAACGCTTACATCGCTTTTTACTATTTTGCCGTCCGGTGCTGCTGCCCATGAGGTAAGTCCCATATGCGGCTTTTCTGCATCTGCACGTTCATAGATAAGTTCTGCCGCTGTATGTCCGTGAACCGCATAGTGCATCTTATTCTGTACCTTTGCAAAGAACTGCTTTGTCGTTTTTGCTGTGCGGTCATAGTCAAGTGATGTGGCATAAATATCAGTTATCTTCTGATAAAATCTGCGTTCGGATAAACGTATCTCACGTATCTGCTCAAGCAAGCGGTCGAAGTATTCTGTTGTAAGCGCAGACCCGCCGTTCTTTAAGCGTTCATCATCTATGACCCAGCCTTTGATTGTGTAGTCTTTTGCGATCTGATTTACCCATTTGCGGAACTGCACTGCCCTTACGGAATTTACCTTAAAGCCGACTGCAATTATCATTTCCAGTGAGTAATGATTTGTACTGTAGCTTTTCCCGTCAGCGGCAGTTATCCGAAATTTTCGGATAACTGAGTTCTCTTGTAATTCGCTGTCACTAAATATTTTTTTTACATGGTAATTGATAGTACGGACATCTACATCATACAAAGCCGCCATCATTTTCTGCGTTAACCAGATGTTTTCATCTTCGTAGCGCATTTCAATGCTGTCCTGTCGGTTTCCCACAGAAGCTGCATAGGTCAGATATTCAGCTGCACTTGAACGTATTTTTTCTTTATCTTTCATGCTTACAGCTCCTTTTGTGAGAGATCAGCTTTTCTCCATCAAACAAACACACTCCACATGCCCCGTACCGGGAAACAGATCAACAGCCCTTACCTTTTGAAGCTCATACCCCTTGTCCGCAAGATAACGGCAATCACGGGCGGCGGTGGCGGGATTGCAGGAGACCATTACAACACGCTTGGGAGACATCTTCACAATGCTGTCCAGGGTGAGAGCGTCGCAGCCCTTTCTCGGAGGGTCGGTGATTATAACATCGGGAGCTCTGCCCTTGTCGCACAGGAGCTTTGCCGCCTGTCCCGCATCGGCGCAGATGAAGTCGGCGTTCTCTATGCCGTTCTCACGGGCGTTGAGCTTGGCATTTTCCACAGCCTGAGGGATTATCTCCGCCCCTGTTATGTGCCTTGCTTTTCCTGCCATGGAAAGCCCTATGGTTCCTGCGCCGCAGTAAAGGTCAAGCACGTCCTCATCGCCTGTCAGCGCCGCAAACTCCGCAGCTATGCCGTAAAGCTTTTCCGCCTGAGCGGTGTTCACCTGATAAAATGACAGCGGCGACAAAGATATTCTGTTTCCGCACATAATGTCGGTTATGGTGTCGCTTCCGCCGAGAGTTATGCACCTGCTGCCCATGATAACGTTTGTGTTCTTGCTGTTTATGTTAAGTATCACCGACTTTATATCGGCGTGATTTTTCATAAGTATATCTGCAATGGACTGAAATTTTGGGTCGGGCTTTGATGATACGAAACAGACCATTATCTCTCCGCTGTGATATCCTCTGCGCAGATATATGTGCCTGAGAATGCCCTTTCCGCTGGCTTCGTCATATGCGGAGATATGCCTCTCGTTTGCAAGCTTCAGTATCTCCCTTAGCAGCTCGCCGAAGGTATCGGGCTGGAGAAGGCAGTCGGTGCATGGCACTACCCTGTGGCTGCGCTGGGCATAAAAGCCGCAGGTGAGCCTGCCGTCCTTGTCTGTGGTAACGGGATACTGCGCCTTGTTGCGGTATTTGTCCGTTTCATCGCAGCCAAGCGGAGGCAGAAATATCCCGCTGTCCTCAAATTTACCCAGGCGGATAAAGGCATTCTTTACGATGTTGTTTTTGATATCCAGCTCCGACTCATATGATATGTGGCGGAAAACGCAGCCGCCGCAGGCTTTCTTGACATCGCACCCTCTGTCCTGCCTGTCGGGCGAGGGAGTGATTATTTCCTCAACTATGCCGTAGCACAGATTTTTCAGCACCTTGACTATCCTGCACGAGATAATATCGCCCTTTGCGGCAGAGGGCACGAAAACAGCCATGCCGTTTTCATGCCCCACTCCGCTGCCCTCGGCGGTAATATCCGTTATTTCAAGCGTGATAATATCATTCTTTTTTATTGTGATGTTCATTCCTTCCATTTGGGAGTTTATATTATGATTTTATAATCTCTCGCCGCACTTGCAGCAGTAGGTGTTGTCGGGAGCGTTCTTTGCGCCGCAGAACTCGCATACATGAGGCTTGCCGCTGGCGTCCTCAGCAAATTCCAGCTGAGCTTCCAGCATTTTTATTTCCTTGATAAGGCGCTTCATATTGCCTGTTTCATCGGTGCTGTCCTTGTGCATGGAATAGCATACCTTGCCCAGCTCATAGTAGCGCTCTTTGAGCTTAACCCTCAGCTGTGCACGCTCAACATATGCCTTTGATACGTTGACAGCCTCATTTGCCTTGCCTGTTATCTTGTCAACAGCGTCCTTGGAAATTGCAACAATGTCATCAAAACCGTATTTCATAAAAATTTCCTCCTCTTGGTTACAGCTGAGAAAGGAACTCCTCCAGCTGCGGCTTGTATGCCGTCATTTTTTCGTAGCGTGAAATATACTCGTAGGGGAACTTGTAGTTGAAATGCCGTGTTATCTTGCCTGTGGAGTGGTCAATAAGCTTTGTGGAGCCGCCTGCGCCGCAGGCAATGATGTTCTGAGCCTCTTCCATGATGTAGATGTTGTAAAGGCTCTCATAGCCTTTCTTTGCGTAGCCCACATTCTCCAGATTGCCCACCGTGTTCTTCTGGCGGTAAAGATAATATGGGTCATAGCCTTTTCCGGTCAGCTCCGCAAAGGCGAAGTCCACCATTTCCGAGATGGAGTTATCCGTAAGATAATTCTTTCTCAGATCATCGGAGCTTTTGAACAGGTCGGCGGAACGCTTTACCGTAAGGGTGTGAACGGTGATGCTTTCGGGGTCAAGTGCGGTAAGGCGGTCTATGGTCTCCTTAAAGCCCTCTGTGGTGTCCGTAGGCAGCCCTGCAATGGTGTCCATATTGATGTTTTTGAAGCCAAGGCTCCTTGCAAGGGCAAAGCATTTTTCCACCTGAGCAGCTGTGTGCTTTCTTCCCACAGCTTTCAGGACGCTGTCTATCATGGTCTGGGGATTTACGGAAATTCTTGTGGCTCCGTTATCCCTTATGGCGATAAGCTTATCTTCGGTGATGGTATCTGCACGGCCTGCTTCTACAGTATATTCACGAATTTTAGAAATGTCAATGTTTTTGGCTATTGCCTGCATTATTTTTTCGATTTCCTGTGCGGAAAGTGATGTGGGCGTTCCTCCGCCGATATATACAGTGTCGCAGAAAGTGTTTTTGTCACGGAGGATATTTCCCGTTTCCTCTATCTCACGGCAGAGCATATCCACATACCGGGGGATAAGCTCCTTTGCTCCCTTTGACTGTATCGAGTGGGAAACAAATGAGCAGTATGAGCATCTTGACGGACAGAATGGGATTGACACATAAAGCGAATAGCTCTTTGGGTCAAGGATATCCAGCGCATTTTTCTGTGTCACGGCGGTGCGGTAGGAAAGCTCAAATTTTTCGGGAGAGATATAATATTTTTCTTTCAGCTTTTCAAATATCTCTTCCTTGGAAAGTCCCTCTTCAATAAGTGCGTTCACCTTTTTTACGGGGCGTATTCCCGTAAGGCAGCCCCATTTGGGCGTTACTCCCGTGATTTCGGAAAGCGCCTTGTAAAGCATCCTGCACAGGGATATCTCATACTCGCTTTCCTCGGGCAGAGGGAGAGACTTCTCGCAGGTCTTTCCGTGCAGGCAGGCGAGTATGTATAACTTATCCGATACGGATACAACTATCCTGTCCCCTTCGTCGGGAGCGGGCTTATCATATTCAAACTCAAAGCTTTCCAGCGGACAGAAGAGCTTCAGCACCGCTTCCGTCTCGTATTTGTATGTGTTGTTTTCAAAATATACGGTCATTGTATTATCTCACTTTTCTTATGGGGGAAAGTATTTTTCATGCTTCCCGTAGTGCTTTTTATTTTGCGGGCGGCAGGAAAGCAGTCTTATTCTGTCAGCCGATGTTTTATTTCTTTAAGCCATGTAGGGGGAGCTTCGCTGGTAAAGAGTATGTCCCCGTTGCGGTATTCGCCCACTTCTTCAAAGCCGTTTTCATTGTCATAGAAATGCGCTTCGTTGCAGTACGGAAGAACGGCAAGCAGGTCATCAAAACGGTTGGCATAGCGCCTTTTAACGTCGTCATCGGAGATATTGTGCCCGCCCTTGGCAACACGGTTTGCAATGCGCCGTATGCTTTCTTCCGATGAGCTTACAGCAACATAAAACAAACGTATGCAGTAATCTTTTTCACGGGCGGCGATTATTGTTTTCAGGGTCTTCTTTCCAGAAAGCGTGGTTTCCTGTGTGAAATCTATGCCTTTTGAAAGGCAGTCGTTTATAAGACGGACAGCTTCTTTTCCGCCTTTTATCCGGTCGCCGTTGTACTTGGCGTTCAGCATATCCGTGTCGATTATCATACCCATATCAGTACGCTGCTTTTTCAATACGCCTGTCAGACTGCTTTTGCCAACTCCGTTTACTCCGCCGATAATGGTGTAATACTTCACCCAGCTGCGCTCCTTTCGTTTTGATTATTCGCTATGTTTTTTTATTCCTCACCCGCAAAATGCTCCCATGCGTATTTCATATAAGGGTTGTGTGCCCTTTCCTCGAACATGGTGGAGTTTTCACCGTGACCCGAGAAAAGCTTGTAGTCGGTCTTGGTATCAAAATCATAAAGCATGGCAAGCGACTCATACATTGCCTTTTCGCTGCCGTCGGTCATGTCAGTTCTGCCCATGCTGTTTTTGAAAAGGGTATCTCCGCAGTACATATTGTCACCCAGGATATAGCACACGGAGCCGCTTGTGTGGCCCGGGGTGTGGAGGACTTCAAATTCCAGCTCCCCTACGGTTACGATATCCCCGTCCTGTATCTCCGTTGCTTTGCCAATGGGGTCAACGGGAGGAAGACCGAAATATTCCGTGAGATTTGTCTTTCCGTTTGTGAGCTTTTCCCTGTCGGCGGAATGGATAACTATTTCCGCACCTGTTTTGTAGGACACATATGCCGCTGAGGCAATGTGGTCGCAGTGGCCGTGGGTGAGGAGGATCTTTTTCAGCTTTACACCCTTTTCGGCTATCTGCTTCAATATATAATCGCCGCCGTAGGGAGCATCTATAAGAGCACCGTTCATGTTCTCGTCCCAGATAAGGTACGAGTTTACCCCGAACTGGCTAAGAGGGGGAAGATTGAGCACGTTCATATTATTACCGCCTTTCCGAGGTATATTATCAGTATCAGTTTACGATACGTTCCACGCTGATAACGTCCTGCACCTTTCTCAGCTTGGAGATAAGCATATTGAGCTGCTGAACTCCAGCGATGCTGCAGGTCATGATAAGATTTGCGTTGCCGTTTTTGAGCATCTTTGTGGTCAGCTCGGAGACGGGTATGCGCATTTCCGCTGTGACTGCGGTAACGTTTGCCAGCAGAGAGATATTGTCGTAGGAAACAACGTCCAGCGTTGCCTTGAATATAGGATTGTCGTTCTTGGCTGCATTTTCTGCCCATGTGACTTCTACCCAGCGGTTGCAGGTACTTATAGTGAGCATCTTTTGTATTTTAATCCCGGCGAGATAAATTTGGCGAAAGGAACAAAAGTCAGGATCACAGGAGGACAGTTCGAGGGATATGAGGGAGTTTTTGTGAAAGTGAAGGGAAGCAGGGACCGGAGAGTGGTTATCAGTTTGCAGGGTATATTGGCTCTTGCAATGGCTACTCTTTCTCCCGATCTGATAGAAGTAATTGAGGAACCGAAGAAAAGAAATCATGACTAAGGCTTTACCGGCAGGAATCAGGCTTCAGATGCTGATAAAGGATCATCATAAGGATATCTTGGAGAGAGAGAGGAACAACGGGAAGTTCATCCACCTTTATAATATAGGTACATACTGGGTGGCTTTTGAAAGATCAGCCTTTCGGGTGGATAATATTTTTCAGGGATGTGAGATTAGTCTGTTCATGGTTTCCGGTTATCCTGAATATGTCGTGATGGCTTCTGTTCCACATGATGAGGCTGATGATTATTTCAAGAGACATATTATTCATCACGACAAACCTGATTATAAGGTTCTTTCTATTTCTCCGGCTGCTCTGAATGGGAACTATCACAGATGGCATATTCAGGCGGTGAAGAAAGTGCTGTAAATCCAAAAAACATCCATGGAATCAATAGAGATGAATGATGAACAATTTGAATTTCTGACGGATCATGACCTGGAGATATTCAAGGTATATAACGCCGGAGATTATGAGAAGGAGAATCTAGTACTGATAGCCAACAAGGATATTTCTTCCCTCTATAATTATATTCTGGTCTGTATGGTTGAACGGAAGGATGATGGACTGCCCGATTATGATAAATGCAGATTCCTTACTTTTGATGATATTGAGTTGAAAAAGGGGGACCGGGTGAGAATCTATACCTGCAAGGGTGAGGACCATCAGGAAACGGGAGTTAAAACCGGAAAACGTTATGAGGTGGTTTATTGGAATCTGTACGCACCTGTCTGGAATATACCTCTAAGTTCGATAGAGATCATGGAGCGTGGGGGTAGTTATAGTGTAATGTTTGGTACTATATAAATCTTGAAAATATGGGACGATTTCTGTGTATTGGTATATGTACTAGAATCAGTGTTAGGCGTGACGAGTTGAAATATAAGTTTGAGAATACCGGACAGGCTGTAACCGCTATCCGGAATTATTTTCAGATAGAGGATGAGGAGCTGTTCAAGGTGGAGGAATATGAAAGTGGTGTTATTTTGAATATATCTCCTGAGATTCTGTCAAAAGAGCTCCGTCCTGTGCTGGAACGTTTTTATCAGACACGATACGGAACTCATGTATCGGAAGCTCCCTGTGTCTTTGAAGCCATGAAGGAGTGTGTAACAGCCGAAGATCTGCTTTCTTTGGCTGAAGAGAAACAATTTGAGATTTTTCAGACCGGTTCCAGCTATGATTTTGTACCGGCGGAATGTACTCCCGGTGATATGATGGTATCTGTAGACTCTGTCATCCTGAGCCTTAGTGGTAAAATCATGATGGAATGTCATGGTAGTCTGTTCAGATATCTGACTTCCTTGATTCGTAAGGAACTGCAAGGTTTTCGACTTGCAAATGCTATAAGGCTATATATTGACGGATGAGAAAGCAGGGTGGATGATCTGAAAATAGGACTTTAAGGTATTGTTATTTTGAATTGTTGATTTGCTTAATGAGAAAGAAACGGAACTTACCAATAATCGGTTTCATTTTTGTTTGGGTATAAATTACATGACTGGTATAAAATCTAAGATTAATTCTTTTTTCACAAAAGGTAATGAACGTAGCATTACTGTAAAGAAAAATATTGCTGCTTCATTGGTATTGAAATGTGTCAGTATTCTGGTTTCATTGCAGGTTGTTCCTTTGACCATTGATTATATTAATCCGACAAAATATGGAATCTGGCTGACTTTAAGTTCAATTATAGCCTGGTTGTCCTATTTTGATTTGGGATTTGCCCATGGTTTTCGTAACCGTTTTGCAGAGGCAAAAGCGAATGGGAATATCAAGCTGGCTAAAGAATATGTCAGTACTACTTATGCTGTACTGTTTCTGTTGTTCTCTGTTATTCTATTGATAACCTTGATGGTGAACAAATATCTGAACTGGAGTAGTATATTGAATATTGACGCGATTTATAATGAGGAACTTCATATCGTATTTGGTTTGCTGGCCTGTTTTTTCTGCATCAATATTGTAGCCAGTGTTTTTACCACAATGTTGACTGCTGACCAGAAACCTGCTTTGGCTTCACTGATACAGACCGGAGGACAAGTTTTGGCCTTTGTTTGTATTTATATTCTGACGAAAAATACAACAGGAAGCTTGAGCGCTTTGGCTCTGGCTTTTTCAGGAATTCCATGTTTGTTATTATTGGTGGTTTCTATCTTGATGTTTTATGGAAAAAGGTATAAGATTGTAGCACCGTCATTGCACTATATTCGTTTTTCGTTGACTAAAAAGATTTTGGGATTGGGGGGACAGTTTTTTGTTATCCAAATAGCTTGTTTGCTCGTCTTTTCAACTTCTAATTTTCTTATAATCCGCTTTTGTTCTCCTCATGATGTGACACTTTATAATATTGTATTTAAATATTTCTCCGTACTCACTATGGGATTTACAATTTTTATTACTCCGTTTTGGTCGGCTGTGACAGAAGCTTATGTCAGAAGGGATTTCTTATGGATAAGGAAAAGTATTAATTCTATGTTTAAATTTTGGCTGTTATGTGTAGCGGGAGCAGTGTTGATGTTGTTGTTATCAGATGACGTTTATTTATACTGGGTTAATTTACAAGTGCCTTTTTCTTATTCTTTACTTCTATGCTGTTATGTGATCATTTCCACTTGGAATAATTTGTTCGCTTATTTTTTAAACGGTATAGGAAAAATGAAAGTTCAGCTATACACTTCCATTATAGCGGCTTTTGTATTTTTGACCGGTTCATTGTTGATGGGGCCGGTATGGGGAGTAAATGGAATTGCAGGGGCAATGTGTCTTTCGCTGTCAATTTCTTCGGTGGCTTTGCCTATTCAATATAAGTATATAGTAAACGGAAGGAAATCAAATTTTTGGAATGCATAAATCAATTTGAAAATGAAAGATATTTTAATTTTAGGAGCCGGAGTCACCGGATTGTCTATGGGGCAGCTGTTGAATGGAAAATCTAATGTTACTATACTTGAAAAGGAGGATCGAATTGGAGGAATTGCAAAAACAAGGCAGGTCAATGGAGTCACCTATCATACTGTAGGAGGACACTGTTTTAATTCCAAGTATGAGGATGTCATGTCGTTTGTATTTAATTTGCTACCTCAAAAAGAATGGCATAAAGTAAAACGTTTTTCATCTATAAATTTGGGTGAATATGAAGTGGATTACCCAATAGAATATTCTGTACATCAGATTTATAAGCACGATCCGGATTTAGCATTTGCGATAACGAGGGATTTTCTTTCTTCTTACGATGACGGTTGTTATTCTAATTTGGGAGAATGGTTTCGTAAAAAATTTGGTGATAGATTATGTGAGTTATATTTTTTACCTTATAACACTAAAATATGGGGTAGAAATCCCAATTTGATGAGTCATGAATGGGTTCAAGATAAGTTGCCTATTCCAGACAAAAAATCTTTTTTCTCCTCATTAATGCAACCTTGTACGGATTCTATGCCTCATTCACAATTTTATTATCCTGATTCAAACAACCAGATGTCTTTGATTGAGGCATTGGCAAATGGAATAAATATCATTTGCAATGAACCAGTATTCCGGATAGGAAAAAGGGGAGGACGATGGTTGGTGAATGGAAAATACGAGGCTGATCTGATTATTAGTACATTACCTTTGAATTTGCTGCCTTCCTATATAGAAGGAACTCCTCAATATATGTTGGAAACAGCTAAATTATTGAAATATAATAAGGTATCCAATATATTGTGGGAAAGTGCTCCTACTCATAAGACCTGGAGTTATCAACCGCTTTCTGATTCTATTTTTCATCGTTATATTCATATTGGAAACTTTTTTAATCCGGTAAGGAACTATACAATAACGGAGTGTGTCGGTGAAAAAAGTTATGATGAAATGGTGAAATGTGGTAAACGGGATTCTTTTTTAATTCGTCCTTTGGATTATAATGTTTCAGATCATGCTTATGTGGTTTTTGACGGGAATCGTAACAAGGCGGTTGGCGCAATTCTTGATTATTTATATGGAGTTGACATAATTTCCATAGGTCGTTTTGGACAGTGGGAATATTTTAATATGGATGTATGCATGAAACAGAGTTTGGATACTTATATAAAGATTAAAGAAAGGTTATGATTGCATTTTTAATAAACGAGTTGAATATTTGTGGTGGAACTCATAAGCAGTTCTTGAAATTATTGGAATATACGGAAAAAAGAGGTGAGGATTTTTATATTATAACACGTGAGGTTAATCTCAATAAAACATATCCAGAGCTCCAAAAGTATGCTAACCGTATCAGATTGTTTCCTTTTAAAAGAAAATCGAAGTCATATTTAGGGAAAATATGGACTTTGTGTAAAGATATTGTAATTTTGAGAAAGTTATTGAAGCCTGCGAAGTATGTTAATATACATGATTATGGTTTTGAACTTCTTCTACCTGCATTTTATGGAAAGAAAGTCTATTGGCAGATAAATGATTTACCATCATTTTTTAGAGTTGGAATAGCCAATTCTTCAAAGAGAACATTGAGGGATAATCTGTTAAAATACTACTTCCTATTGTTTAAAGGTCTTGTTACTGATTTTTCGGTAAATGTAACGAAGAATAAAGAGCGGATACAACAAACGATAGGAAGGGATGCTCATGTATTTTATTGTGGAATTGAACCAGTAGGAATTGAAAGGAATATACAATTGTCTTTGGATCGGTTTCATAAGAAAAGGATTCATTTACTTTCTTCCGGTGTTTTTTTTCCCTACCGTAATTATGAGACCCAATTGCTTGTTGTTGAAAAGCTGCTTCAAAGAGGTGTTGATGTTCATTTGAATATAATCGGTTCCACTCAATTAGATAAAGCATATTCCGATAAAATCATGTCTTTGATTGACGAAAAACATTTGGGTCATTTTGTTACAGTTTGTGGTCAAGTGGATGGGAAGACATTCAAGGAACTGCATGAAGATTCAGATCTTTTTATCTTTATAAATGTGGATCAGAGTTGGGGATTGGCTGTATTCGAGGCGATGAGTTGCGGACTTCCTGTCATTGTCAGCAAAAGTGTCGGGGCTACAGAAATATTGTCTAATAATGAAAATGCATTATTTGTAGATCCTATGAATGTGGATGAGATAATTGCAACTATAATTGGTCTGATGACTGACGAGGAACAATATCTTCAAATCGTTGGTGTTTCCCGAAATTTTCATAATTGTTATACATGGGATAAGTCTTATTCTTCTCGTATGCTGAATTTAATGCTTGAAAATGAAACGGAATAATCCTTTGATATCAGTAGTTACAGTTTCTTATAATGCTGTTTCTGTTATTGAACAGACTATCCTTTCTGTTATTAATCAGACTTATCCCAATGTCGAATATATTATTATTGATGGTGGAAGTACAGATGGAACTGTGGATATTATAAAAAAGTATGCGGATAAGATTACCTATTGGGTGAGTGAACCAGACAAGGGAATTTATGATGCAATGAATAAGGGAATAGAGGTGGCTACGGGTGAATGGATTAATTTTATGAATGCAGGAGATAGTTTTTGTTCATTTTCCACATTAGAATTAATATTCGAGCAAACGATTTTTTCTGATGATATAATATATGGAGATACATTATTTTTAGCTCCTAATTTTGAATATGTCAGAAAAACACTACCACTAGACACAATTTCTCGTTGTATGCCTTTTGGACATCAATCAACCTTTGTAAAGACGTTGCTTATGAAAGAGGAGAAATTCGACGTTTCTTTCATAAGTAGTGGAGATTATAATTTTTTTTATCAAATGTATTATGCGAATAAATCTTTCTGTCATATTAAACAAATAATTGCCCGATACGATAATACTAAAGGAATTTCTGTGGAGAATTATAGAGTAGTTTTACGAGAAAATGCAAGAATTTGGGGAATTGAAAATAGTATTCAATGGAAGTGTAAGTATTTGGTAGTTGTCTGTATGCGTGATTTGAAAAGGGTTATTAGAAGAATGATACCTACGAAAATATTGTTTTTACGGCAGAGGCTGATAATTCGAAGTAAATATCAAAAGAATGAAACGGATTGATTTCTTCCTGCTTTTATCTGAGAATTTATTTGATTATATCGTGATTCTTCTCATAACTACTATTATAATGTGGGGAATAATAAAAAAGAGTTGCGATTCTCTTATAAATCCTCTTTGTTTTAATCTTATTATGGCTGCTTTTGCCAATACTGTTCCTATATTTTTATTTGTAGAGTCTATTATAGATTTTAATTATTTTATTTATTTTCTTACTGCTGAATTGTTCTTCTGGATAATTTTTGTACATTATTATACAAATCCTGTTTTTTTTGCAAAAAAAATTGTTTTAAAGCTAGATTTTAACCGTGTTACGATATTATACTATTGTTTTAGTATTCTCTTTTTTTGTTTTTTTATCATTCAGTTAAAATATTTTAACTTTGGTTTTTTCTTGTCTGAACGACTTGCTGTTTTTAAGGATGCTGGAGGTTTTGGAGTTATTTCAAGGATAGCGAGCTTTATAACAATTTTCAATATATTCTATTTGTATCATATTTTGGATAACTTAAAGAAATTACCGATACAAATTGTATTTATTTCAATAATTGTTTCTCTCTTTGTTTTGGCTTATATTTTTTTAAGTGGTGCGAAATCAGCATTGCTTCAAGTTGTATTTCAGTATTATTTTTATTGTGTGGCATTTAAAAGATGTATGCCATCTAAAAAGGTAATGAGGATTTTGTTATGTGTAGCTGTCATTGGAAGTTTGTTAATTTTTTCAAGATATAATGATGAAACAGTTTTGTCAGGTACTATTATTTCGCTCATAAATCGGATGGTGGCTAATGGTGATGGTTATTGGTATGGATATCCCAATGGGGTTATAGAAACATTAGAACCAGCACCATGGTATATTGATTTAGCTGGGCCGTTTTTATATGGTCTAAGAATAAAAGACTATTCGGAATCCATTCCAGGTATTGGAACTCAACTTGTATATGCTATTATGCCTGACAAATATGGGATGATGATTGGGGCAAATTCACGTCCACCCATATGGGGGTATGTTATGTTTGGTAATTGTGGAGTTATATTTTCAATAGTTTGGGGGAAATGATGACTCTGGAGCCGGACGCGGCGGAAGCGGCGCTTTCCAGATTCG
>OMDV01000238.1_pt1 | contig 14388 bp, 9 predicted proteins | sample 1673671 | NCBI WGS metagenome assembly OMDV01 (sample SAMEA103958118, study PRJEB25191) | human gut metagenome | reverse complement strand
TTTCCAGTTCTGATTGCGATGAAGAGACTGCTTGTATATCTGTTAGGAGTGGTGATTGTGGTGGTCGTGGCGGACGTGATTGCCGGATATGCCTCGAAGCGATACCTGCGTACCCACCGGCTGCCGGGGGACTGCGCGTCGGTCGACTACACGATAAAAGATGCCGATCAGGATGTCATAATACTCGGCAACAGTGTGATGCTCAACAGTCTGATGCCGTCGGTGCTTGACGACTCTCTCGGGATGACGGTCTACAACGCCGCCTCCAACGGCCAGCAGATGGCGTTTTTCCATTCGTTGCTCGACTGCATGCTGATGCGCCACAAGCCTAAGGTGGTTATCCTCGGTCTGTATGGCGGTTTGTTGTATCACGATGGGGTTGGCCCTCGCTACAATCTCCTCAGTCCGTATTACGGGATGGGATACCACCGCGTTGATTCCTGTCTGGAATCAGTCTCCCCATATCAGAAGTATTTCCTGAAATCATCATTCTACCGGTTCAACTCAATATGGTGGAGAATGCTGCTCTACCATATCGTGACCCCCAACACCCCCGGTGAGAACGGATTCATCGCAAAACCGGCTCCCCCTTTTCCTCCGGAGCTTGTGGAACCGACCGATACCCTTCCCGGTAATGAGTCTCAGATGGAGGAGCTCAGGCGGTTCGCTGAGCGGTGTCGCCGGGAGGGGATTCTGCTGATTGCGCTCTTCCCCCCACGCTATTATCTGCCTGCGGCTTCCACCCCTGTTAGTGACAAGGTCAGGGAAATGGGGCGCGAGATTGGCTTTGATGTCATAGATGACACTTCCGATGCCTGGTTCCTGGAGCATCCCGAACTTTTCTATGACAATGTGCATCTCAACGGCGACGGAGCCATGGCATATTCCCGCAGGGTGGCCCCCAGGCTGCGTTCCCTCATCCGTGGCGAGCTGCGGCCTGACACGGTAAAGGCCGCTGAATGAGGCCGATTTGATGCGTATTCTGCCAATTTCAGGCAATGGTTATTAAAAAAAGTTGAGGAGGTTGCAGGTTGGCATAATATTTGCTAACTTTGTGCCATAGACAATCCACTGAAATTATTCATTAACCATTATAAACCTATACTGTCATGGCAGAAAACAACAAACAGCAGGAAATCAAAATCGAACTCACTCCCGAAGTAGCCGGTGGCCACTATGCCAACCTGGCCGTCATCGCCCACACTCCCGGTGAGTTCTTCATCGACTTCATCGCCGTTTCCCCCAACATGCCCCAGGCCCGCGTAAACACCCGCGTGATCATGAACCCCGAGAACGCCAAGAACCTTCTCTTCGCTCTGCGCGACAACATCCAGAAGTATGAGAACACCTTCGGCGAAATCGAGCGCAAGGTTGCCCAGGGCAACAACAATGCCAACCCCTTCCAGGCGTAAATCCCATTGATGCCGATGACCCGGGGCTCTGAAAAGTCCCGGGTCATCGGTTTCAAACTTCAACAATACACCGATGAAACCCAACAACCTCCTGATTTACAATTCCCTTTCGAGAAACAAGGAACTCTTCCGTCCCATCCATGAGGGTAGGGTCGGAATGTATGTCTGCGGCCCGACGGTCTACGGCGACGGCCATCTCGGCCACGCCCGTCCCGCCATAACCTTCGATGTCCTTTACCGTTACCTCTGTTGGCTCGGATACAAGGTGAGGTATGTCCGCAACATCACCGATGTCGGTCATCTCGAACATGACGCCGACGAGGGGGAAGACAAAATCGCCAAGAAGGCCCGTCTGGAGCAGCTTGAGCCGATGGAGGTTGTGCAGCATTATCTCAACCGCTACCACAAGGCGATGGAGCGGCTCAACGTCCTTCCCCCGTCAATCGAGCCTCACGCTTCGGGCCATATCATCGAGCAGATCGAGTATGTCAAGAAGATTCTCGACGCGGGGCTGGCTTATGAGAGCAACGGATCGGTGTATTTCGATGTCCCCGCCTACAACGCCAGATACCATTACGGGAAACTTTCCGGTCGCAATGTCGATGAGCTGCTGAGCGAGACCCGCGCCCTCGACGGACAGGCCGAGAAGCGTCATCCCGCCGACTTCGCCCTCTGGAAGAAGGCATCCCCCGAGCATATCATGCGCTGGCCGTCACCCTGGAGCGACGGTTTCCCCGGATGGCATCTCGAATGCTCCACGATGAGCGAGAAATACCTCGGCCGGGAGTTTGACATCCATGGCGGCGGCATTGACCTGAAATTCCCTCACCACGAGTGTGAGATAGCCCAGACTGTGGCCTGCAACGGCCACGACTCGGTGCATTACTGGATGCACAACAACATGATTACCATCAACGGACAGAAGATGGGCAAGTCGCTGGGCAACTTCATCACCCTTGATGAATTTTTCAACGGCACCCACGAGAAGCTCGAAAAGGCTTACTCCCCGATGACCATCCGCCTGTTCATCCTGATGGCACATTACCGTTCGACCGTCGATTTCTCCAACGAGGCTTTGCAGGCTTCCGAGAAGGCGCTTGACAAGCTGCTTGAGGGATGGCGCCGCATCGGCGCCCTTGTCCCCTCCGACAGTTCCGATATAAAGGATGACATCGCCCGTATCTCGCGTGAATGTCAGGAGGCGATGGATGACGACCTCAACACACCTATCGTCATCTCCCACCTCTTCGAGGCTGTCTCGCTTGTCAACAAGGTCAACGACGGCCACGCCAAGGCTACCGCCGAGGATGTCGAGCAGCTGCGCGACCTTTTCCAGACCTACCTTTTCGACATACTCGGTATCGTCGACGAGCAGGCCGGTGGACTTTCCGCTTCCGGCAAGGACGCGATGGAGCCGTATCGTGGTGCGGTCGACCTGCTCCTGAAACTGCGCGGCGACGCCAAGGCCAAGAAAGACTGGGCCACCTCCGACCTTATCCGCGACCAGCTTGCCGCTTTGGGCTTCTCGGTCAAGGACACCAAGAACGGGGCGGAGTGGTCGCTGAAATGACCATCCTTAAACCTTAACGGGCCGCAGTCCCTGACCCGGGGGCTGACTCCTCAATTATCTGACCACAATGGATGTACTGGGATTCGGAGAAACAATGCTCGAGGAGATGCCTTTCGAGCCTACCGATCAGCAGATACAGCTGACCGCCGCCCTGGCGCGTTTCTGTTCGGCCGAGACCCCCAGTGATTCGGTGTTCATACTCAACGGGTATGCCGGTACCGGAAAGACATCCGTTATGGGAGCGTTGGTCAGGAGTCTCCACCGCGTAGGGGTACACACAATGCTGCTCGCCTCCACCGGACGGGCAGCCAAAGTGCTGTCATCCTTTACCGGTTTCCCTGCCCACACCATCCACCGCCAGATCTACACCTCGGGTTCGTTCAATTCCGACGGCTCGCCGACAATGGCGAAAATCAACCATAATCCCCACGTCAACACCATCTTCATCGTCGACGAGGCTTCGATGATAGGGGAGGGGAATGACGGGGGGATGAACCTCTTGCAGGATCTGGTGATGTATGTCTACACCGGACAGAACTGCAAGCTGATTCTGCTTGGCGACACCGCCCAGCTCCCCCCGGTCGGAAGTTCGGAATCCCCGGCTATGTCGGCGGCGGCATTCAAGGCCATGGGGCTGAGGGTTACGCGGGCAACCATCACCCGCACAGTCCGTCAGAAACAGCGTTCAGGTATTCTCTACAATGCCACCTGGCTCCGCCGGGCAATGAAACAGGAGACGTTGCCCGAACCTCAGCTGACGGTCACCCCGTTCAATGATGTCAACGTCGTTGTTCCCGAGGACATGGAGGATGAGCTTGGGAAGTCGTTCGCCGAATATGGTGAGGACCAGACCATCATCATCACCCGCTCCAACCGCCGCGCCGTGGACTTCAATCTCGCCGTCAGGAAACAGATATTCGACCGTGAGGAGGTGCTGGCCAAGGGTGACCGGCTGCTTATCTCCAAAAATAACTATTACTGGCCCAACCGTCACCGCAAACTCCTTGCGGAGCAAGCATCGCGGGGTGAGGGCAACTCGGTTCAGGTCGGCCCGACACCTGTCTTCGACACTCCCCGCAGTGCCCAGCCTGACGACCGTCCCTTGGCCGACATCCCCCCTGTATCCAACGGGAGAGTGCCTTATTTCCTTGCCAACGGAGAGGTGGCTGTCGTCGAGGAAATCCTCTCGACCGAGACCCGCGACATGATTGAGTTCGCCGACGTGACCCTTTGGTTGCCAGACAGTGACAGCCGCATCAACGCGAAAATCGTGGTAGACTCCCTGACCGCCGAGACCGCAGGTCTCCCGCGCGACAAAGTGGAGACAATAGGCCGTCGGACACTCCTGGAGGCCGACCGCGTCTACGCCTCCCCCTCATACCAGCGGGAAGCATTGCGCAACTGTCCGTATTTCAACGCCCTGCAAGTCAAATACGCCTATGCCGTCACCTGCCACAAGGCCCAAGGCGGCCAGTGGGATTCAGTATTTGTCGATATGGGCTACATCCCCCCCGAGGCATACCTCAGTCTCGATTTCTACCGCTGGCTCTACACCTCCGTCACCCGCGCCTCCCGCCGCCTCTCCCTCCTCAACCCCACCTGCCGCATCATCTGAGGTTGTCGTTCTTTGTTCATTATACTAAATGAGTGAATCCTTGAACGCATTGCCCTACCAGTAATCGGTTAGTGATACGATATTGGATACACTTCATAGCACACCATAAAAAATCGAGAAATTATTTGTAACTTTGCGTAAAGATTTATTTCCAATGAAACCGGGATTATTTGCTCAAGACCATAACAATAGCAGTAGGAACTTCACCAAAGCAAATTCTTGGGGGAAGAATCAGTTTAACAGCTCATTTCCTGCCTCTTTGGTTGCGTATATGGAATATAAAGGTGTCAAACCGGTGTATGTTAAGACTGGGGAAAACAACGAGATTATACATGATTGTATTTCAGGCACTGAATTATTCTGTATCAATCCATTGTCTGAGAATGCCTTTTATCTGTATGAAAGTGGATTCCCAGCTTATGATAAATTTTATATAGGTAAGCGAGAGACCATAGATTTGGTAATGGTAGATTCTACCACAAATAATCCTTTGATTGGATTGGAAATCAAATTGACTACCATTCCAGACAACACGACAAAAAATAAGGCTGAAGACAATTACGGATGTGAGATAGTGGTAAGACCACCAACAATAAATTTCCTCGCATGCTCTATTTGTAATGCTTTTGTTGGAATAGAGGGAAAAGGCAAACTGAAAGAATTATTAGGAGACATACACATTAATCACTGGGAAGAGATTAATGAAGTATTGCCGAGATACAATGAGATTCGTGCTGCTGTGATGCGCGTATCATCTTATTTGCAAACTAATCAGACTCCATTGATTGTCAACGCAATATGGAAAACGGTGAAGGGTAAGCCTATACTGGCTCCCGATTGTCTTGATGTGTTTGTGTGGAGTAATCTTGCTATTATCCAAATGTTCAATAAAGATGATAGCGATAGTACAATAACGCGCCCAATGCGTGCTATGATATGGCTATACTTGATGTTGTTTGAATATTGCGTGTATAGCCAGTTTGATTATAAACGAATAGTCAGGCTTCATTCATACAACTTAGGTAATGATAAAGCATTCTCTTTATCCGGCGCGCAGACCTACAGGTTTTTAAAAGGCGCGGAACTTACACATCCCCGTATATCCAAATATGATATAAAGAATATTATTTTGGGTGGTGGGCAAAATCTTTTAAGGCCTGAAAGACGCTTCGATGCGGTAATTGTGAACAGCCCTGATTTGTTTGAAGAATGAGAGTAGTAGATTTGTTTTGCGGTTGCGGAGGCCTCTCATTAGGATTTGAACAGGCAGGTATGGAGGTGGTCGTAGGATATGATAATTGGGATCCTGCTATATCGACATACAAATATAATTTTCACCATCCCATCAATAAGATGGATTTGTCAGATGTAGATAGAGCCAGCGAGCATATCGCACAATATGCACCCGATATGATAGTCGGCGGCCCACCCTGTCAGGATTTTAGCAGTGCTGGATTGAGAAACGAAGATAATGGAAGAGGTGATTTGACTTTGTCTTATGCCAAGATTGTATCTGTCGTGCATCCCGAGTGGTTTGTTATGGAAAACGTGTCTACAATAACAAAGACGCGTAAACTCGTGGAGGCAAAAGAGATATTCAAGGCAGCCGGGTATGGATTAAGTCAGGTTGTTCTTGATGCTTCGTTATGCGGTGTGCCGCAAAAGAGAAAGAGATTTTTTCTGATTGGAAGCTTGGGAAGAGAGGATGATTTTATGACAGATTTCCTCATAGGGAGATTGGCTGACAAGCCGATGTCTGTCAAGGATTATTTCGGTGACAAAATAGACATCCAATATTACTACAGACATCCCAGAAGCTATGCACGTCGAGGTATTTTTAGTGTAGATGAGCCAAGTCCTACCATAAGGGGGGTAAATCGTCCTGTCCCAAGTGGATATAAGCTACATCCAAATGACCCTGTTGACAGTTTGGATGGCATACGACCGTTGCTTACATTAGAAAGAAGTCGGATACAAACTTTTCCTGAATCATTTATATTTACTGGAAACAAAAGTGAGATAGAACAGATGATTGGGAACGCCGTTCCTGTTAATCTGGGGAATTTTGTGGCTAAAAACATATTGGAATACAGGAGATTAAATGGTATGGCATAAACTTTTATACAATATTGTATAAAAGATATGAGCGAGGAAATGAGGAAATAATGATGAATGAATTGCGGAAGCCTTTCCATGAGGAATTGCGGATGTGTCTGCTGGAGGGCACTGAACGCCTGCTGAGGCGAAAAGCCGCCTTGGGAGAAAAGGTGGTGTATGCCCATCCCGATGGTACTCCTATGGAGATGACGGCGGCAGACGCGCTCCAGTTGTTTCTGGATAGGAAAGAATCCTCAAAGGTGTGATACCGGTTAGAAATCGACTGAATTCCCGGGTGGGAGATTTGTTTGTTTCAGGCATGTTGCGTAACTTTGCGGTAAATTAAAATACATACTGAAAATGAATCTTTTTGACCGTGTGTCGGAGGACATAAAGAAGGCGATGCTCGCCCGCGACACCCAGGCGCTGGATGCTCTCCGCGGAATCAAAAAGGAATTCCTGGAGGCCAAGACCGCCAAGGGTTCCGACGGCGACCTCTCTGACGAGAAGGCTGTCACCATACTTGCCAAAATGATCAAGCAGCGCAAGGAGAGCGCCGATATCTACTCCCAGCAGAACCGCCCCGAACTGGCCGCCGTCGAGATGGCCCAGGCCGAGGTGATCGGGCGTTATATGCCTGCCAGCCTTTCGGAGGAGGAGCTGACCGAAAAGCTCCGCGAGATAATAGCCCGCGTGGGGGCGACATCCCCCAGGGAGATGGGCAAGGTGATGGGAGTCGCCTCAAAGGAACTCGCCGGACGTGCCGAAGGAAAGGCCATCTCCGCCAAGGTCAAGGAGCTGCTCTCATAATACATTCCCCCTCTTAACATTCCCCAAAGATGCTTACATTACAACAGATAAAGGCTGATCCCGCCCGCACTGTGGCGCGGCTCGCCATCAAGGGTTTCGACGGAAAGGAACCCATCGACAAGGTGCTTGCCCTTGACGAGCGCCGCCGTCAGTTACAGCTCGACAATGACAACAAGGCCGCCGAGCTGAACCGTATCGCCGCCTCCATCGGCCAGCTGATGAAGGAGGGCAAGAAGGACGAGGCAAATGAGGCCAAGGCTGAGGTCGGTGCCCTCAAGGAGGCCCAGAAGGAGATAGCCGTGCAGCTCGCAGCCACAGAGCAGGAGCTCCGCGACCTCCTCTGCACTATCCCCAACCTCCCCTGCGACATGGTGCCGGAGGGTAAAACCGCCGAGGACAACGTAGTTGAGAAAACCGGTGGCCCGATGCCCAATCTCCCCGAGGATGCCCTCGCCCACTGGGATCTGGCAAAGAAATACAACCTCATAGACTTCGACCTCGGTGTGAAAATCACCGGCGCGGGTTTCCCTGTCTACATCGGTAAGGGCGCACGCCTGCAACGCGCTCTCATCCAGTTCTTCCTCGATGAGGCCAACGCCGCCGGATATGTGGAAATCGAGCCCCCCTATGTTGTCAACGAGGCTTCGGCCTACGGTACCGGACAGCTCCCCGACAAGGAGGCTCAGATGTATCATTGCGAGCTTGACAACCTCTACCTGATTCCGACCGCCGAGGTACCTGTGACCAACATCTACCGCGATGTCATCCTGAGCGAGGACGCGCTCCCCAAGAAGAACTGCGCCTACTCGGCTTGCTTCCGTCGCGAAGCCGGCAGCTACGGCAAGGATGTACGCGGTCTCAACCGTCTCCATCAGTTCGACAAGGTCGAGATTGTCCGCATCGAGAAGCCCGAAAATTCCTATGCCGCTCTCGAAGAGATGAAAGACCACGTCCAGAGCCTCCTCGACAAGCTCGGCCTCCCCTGGCATATCCTGCGTCTCTGTGGCGGTGACATGAGCTTCACCTCCGCCATCACCTTCGACTTCGAGGTATGGTCGGGTGCCCAGAAACGCTGGCTGGAGGTTTCCTCCGTTTCCAACTTCGAGACCTATCAGGCCAACCGCCTGAAATGCCGCTATCGCGGAGAGGACAAGAAGACCCATCTTTGTCATACCCTCAATGGCTCCGCTCTCGCGTTGCCCCGTATTATGGCCGCGATGCTCGAGAACAACCAGACCCCCGAGGGCATCGTGGTTCCCGAATGCCTGCGCCGCTACACCGGCTTCGACATCATCAACTGATAAGTAAGGTTAATAAACTTACCAGCCCCCTTATCTGTATTTATATCGTATATCTGTCGCGCGGAACGGTTGCAAGTCTGCTGACTCAGACCGTTCCGCGTCGTTATTTCCTATTAAGCCGTCATTTCCTGTTAAATGGAGAATCTCAGACAATTGCTGCGCCAGGAATGTGAGTATGTTCCTTCTGATTCCACTCTCGACGAATTTCTCGGAGCGGCTACACTGAAGCATCTCCATCGTTCTGAAATTCTCGTCCATGTAGGAGAGGTAGCCGATTCGATGTATATCGTGAAGGAGGGCATCCTTCGTCTTACCGATATGAATGGTGACAGGGAGCGCACATTCGCTTTCGGGTTGCCGGGCACGGTGTTCGTCTCCAAATATTCATTTGTCAGACAGTTGCCATCATATTATCAGGTTGAGGCGTGTTGTGACTCGGTGGTGCTTTGCGTCCCCCGTCGTGCGTATGACAGCCTGATAGAGTCTAATCATGACTTCACCCGCTGGATGCTTGTCTTGTCGCAGACCGAACTCTTTTACCAGGAATATAAAAATTCAAGTGTCAACAACGGTAGTGCCGCCGAAAGATTTGAGGCATTGCTGCGTCTGAGGCCCGAGATTCCGATGAATGTGTCAGGAAGGACAGTCGCCTCATATCTCGACATTTCCCCGGAATATTATTGCCGCCTGAAAAAACGGTTCCTTAAACATTGATTGTATCGCCGTATTTATTGACATGTGTCAATCATTGCGGGAAAAAATTGGCATATATTTGCAATATCGCATTTTGGAGCTGTTGCCGTGACAGTCAAAACGGCCTAAACGATTACATCTGTCCAAAATCATGAGGGAAGGTATCACTCCCCCCGGAGTGAGCTTATCCCAATTTGCTGACATATTGACCTATTCACACTAATCCAGTCACTCATACCAAAGTTGTTTTATGAGAAAAACTTTACTTAAATCGCTGTCAGTCTGTTTGACTCTGATGGTAGGGGCCGGTGCTTATGCCGCACCGCTGCTTCCGAAAACGACCTCTTCGGGAGGGTCTGTGTCTGCTGCCGCTGTCGCTGTGGAGCAACTGCCGCAACAGTCGCCAGAGAAATTCCCGCAACCGTTGTTGACCCGCGGTCTCGATGCCGCGCAACTCGAAGGAATCCGTCCGCTGACCTCAGACGCCGTAGTGCGCAACCGCCGTGCAATGCTGTCGGCGACATCGGCCAACCGCGCGATGTCAAATGCCGTAGGCCTCCAGGCATATGTCTTCTACGGGAAGTCTCCCAAGGGGGTCTACAATATTCCCCGCTCCGCAACGGAAGATTTTGAGCTGGTGCTCGAACCCTATTCCAATTACAGTTGTAATTTCGGCTGTGTGTTTGACGGCGACGTGATCCACATGGGGGTCGTGGAGAACGGCTACTATGGAGCCAGCTATTATTATGTGGAAATCGATGCCAACACCGGTTCCCAGCTCAAGAAAACCAAACTCAACGCCGGAGAGTATGACATTCTGGCCCAGGCCTGTGCCCTCGACCCCACGACGGGTGATGTCTACGGCGTGTTCATGTCAAAGGATTTCAACACCAAGAACTGGGCCAAGGCGAAATACACGTCGCCCGTCGGCTCCACCGTCATCAAGGCCGGCTTCGACCCGACAATCATGGGTTTGGGATGTGACGACAACGGTCAATACTGGGGCTTGACCATGGATGGAGAGCTCCTGAAAATCGACAAGACCACCGGCGATTATGAGGTCGTCGCCCAGACCGAAGTTGTCAGTGGCTCGACCTATGCCGTGAGCGGCTGCGTGAATTCCCGGGATAACACCTTCATCCAGTCGACCATGGCAAACAGTTCCTCCTCGGCGCTGTATGAAGTGAATCTCGCCACCGGCGCTACGACCAAACTGCTTGACTTCGATTCCGGCTATCAGTTTGGTGGCCTCCATACCTGGGCTTATCCCGAGAAGGCTCCCACCGCTCCCTTGGTGACGCTCGATTGCGAAATGGGCTCGATGGATGCTGTCGTGACCCTGACGATGCCCACGGAACTCTTCGATGGCACTCCCATCGGGGAGCAGCCTGTCTCCTACACTATCAAATACGGCAACAATGCAGCAGATGTCCGGGAAGGGGCTGCAGCCGCCGGGGCCACAGTCACCGAGTCGATTACCTTCCCCTTCGCCGGTATGAAGGAAATCACGGTGTGGTGCCACAACGATGCCGGTACCTCCCCCAAGGTGAAGAACTCGATTTTTGTTGGCAAAGGCACACCCAAGGCTCCCCAGAATGTGTCGCTGACCTGGGCTGACGGAGTGGCGACCCTGACATGGGATGCCGTGACCGAGGGTTCTGACATGGGTTATTTCAATCCCGCCGATATCCGCTATGACATCTCCGACCTGACCGGCACACTGGTAAGGGAGGATGTAGAGGGTACTTCTGCCACGTTTGATGTGGCCGAGCCTGCCAGCGGTGTGATTTCCATCGGCTATAAGGTGAAGGCGAAAAACGGCGACCGCAAGTCGTTTGACACAGCCTCCAATACGATCTCCCTGGGCCATTACAGCGCTCCCGTGACTATCGAGTTCTCCTCAAAGGATATCTTCAACCAGCATGTGGTGGTGGACGGCAATACCGACGGCAAGACCTGGGCATACGGTTCAAGGGTGGCTGAATATACCTACCACTCTTCAAACACTGCCGATGACTGGCTCTTTACTCCCGGCATCGAGCTGACCGGAGGGAAGGCTTACTCCGTGAAAGCCACTGCGAAAGGAAGCCAAAACTATCCAGAGAAGATGGAGATCAAGGCCGGCCAGGGGGTTACCGCTGAAGCCATGACCATCAGTGTGGCCAATGTGATGGCGTTCAACACAAACGACGAGATGGTTCAGGAAGGTTTCTTCCTCTGCCCCGAATCGGGAATGTACAATATCGGCTTCCACGCTCTGTCAGACCCCAACATGAATCGTCTGAAGATGTCGAAATATGAGGTCGAGGAGCTGTCTTCGTGCCTTATTCCGGCTGCCGCAGCCGACATCGCCGTGAAACCCAGCACCATCGGCGACCTTACCGCCACCATCACTTTCACCCTCCCTGCCAAGAGTATTCTTGACGATGACCTCGAAGGAGAGATGACTTACACCCTGCTCTGCGGAGATCGGACGGTTAAGACTGCTACGGGAAGTGTAGGTGAGGCCGTCTCGGTAGAGGACACCGTGGAGTCTGAAGGTGACTACACCTATACGGTAATCTGCTCGAATGCTATCGGAACAGGTCCGAAGGCTTCGGCCTCCGCATTCATCGGTCCGTTGGCCGCGTCTGCTCCCACCGGTTTCGCCGTGAGCAAGTCAGGTGACAACACTCTGCATTTCACATGGAATGCCGTGACCACCGATGAGGCCGGCCATGAGCTTCCCGCCGGAAACATCACTTACAGTCTGTTTGCCATCGAAGACGGTTATCCCACCGGTGTCCTCGCCAAAGACATCACCTCATGCGAATATGACTTGGAGGTGGATATGCCTGATAACCAGGAGATAGTGGTGTATGGTCTCGCCGCCTTCAACCGTGGCAAGAACAGCGGCCTTGTCGGAGTGCAGATTCTGCTTGGCGATGACTACGAAATGCCGGTGGTATACACCGATACCGAGTCACTCCAGAATTATGCGCTGTTCGTGCAGGGCAGCGGCAATGTCGGCATTGGCTCCAGTGCTTCCATGGGAATCATGGGCGCGGACGATGACTCCTATTTCGTTATCCAGAACCAGAATGCCGGAGGTGTAGGCGCGATGCTCACCGGTAATATCGCCGTCAGCGGCGAATCGCCTATGCTGAGTTTCTATGTCTATCGACTGGTAGGCGAGGGCAATCTCCCCGATATGAACAAGACCACCGTGCAGGTGTTCACCGCCGACGGTCAGCTCGTCACCCTCGATGAGTTCACTCATTATGAGAAACTCCCCGAGGAAAATGCATGGAATCGTGTGCGTTATTCCCTGCAGGACTTCGCCGGACAGACCATACGCATCCGCATCATCGGCGAAGCCGTCGGGTTCGCTTACCACCTTTATGATGCTATCACAATCTACAACGAAGTGCCCTTCGACCTGTCTGTCAAGATTGCCGCACCCCGCAAGGTGGCGACTGGCGAGACTTTCCCCATCTCCGTGGATGTCGTCAACGAAGGTGCCCAGGATATTGATGAGTTCTCTGTGAGCCTCTTGCGTGATGGGGAATTGGTTGATACCCATACTTTTGAAAATGGCCTTGGTTTCGACGAGTCAGGACGGGTGGAGTTCACCTCCAGCATCGGGCTTTATGACGAGGCGACGGCTGTCTACACCGCCATGATTCACTGTGAGGCCGACGGCAACGAGGACAATAATCAGGTCTCGGCCACTGTCAACCGTATCATAGTCGACTATCCCGTGCCTACGGGTCTCGTCGGAGAGAATGTCAGCGAGGGCATGAGCCTTACCTGGCAGGCTCCTGAGATTCCGGAGCAGACTGTCGTGGAGACCACGGAGACATTCGAATCGGCCGAAAGTTTTGCCGACGAATATGCCGGGTGGACTTTCATCGACAACGATCAGGCACCCATCGGCGGGTTCTCCGGTCTGGAGATTCCCGGTCATCCCTCCCGTGCGAATAGCTCGTTCTTCATTTTCGACACCGACCTGCTTGCTGACGACGATGATACGAAGCCCACATTTGAAGCCCACAGCGGCAAGAAATATCTCGCTTGTATTTATGCTATGCGGGGAGACCTCGATGACTGGGCCGTTTCACCGCGCCTGACCGGGGAGGAGCAGGAAATCTCATTCTATGCCCGCAGCTATAACGGCGGTTATCCTGAGAAGATTGAGGTGTATGCGACCGGCTCTGATGCCACCGACCTTGACGCTTACGAATGCGTTATGAATGCTGTCATCGTACCAAAGGAGTGGACCGAATACAAAGTGACTCTTCCCGCAGGAACCCGGCATTTCGCCATCAGGTCGTGCGCCGGTGACTCCTTCATGCTGCTTGTCGACGATGTTACCTTCAAGCGCCTCGAAGGCTTCGACGGTGAGCTTCAGGGTTACAACGTTTATTGCGACGGCACGCGAATCAACGACGCAACCATTGAGAATGCCGCCCATATACATACCGACGTGCCGGAAGGTCCGCATACCTATCATGTCACCGCAGTCTACGACAAGGGGGAATCAGAACTCTCCGAACCCCTGTTGCTGGAGAAGTCAGGTGTGGAAGGTATAGCATCGATGGCTGAACCTAAGGTGAAAACCGAAGGCCGCGTCATCATCGTCAGCGATGCCGACGGTTCGAAGGTCGATATCTTCACCGCTGACGGTCGCACGATTCTGTCTGCTCTCGGAAACACCCGTATGGCGGTTACTCCGGCCATATATATGGTTCGTGTGGGCACACGCACCTTCAAAGTAATCATCCACTGATAGATTCACCGTTTGGTCAATGCATTGAATGGTTTGGGCAATGCATTGACCAAACGGTGAATCTATCAGTGGATGATTACTTTGAAGGAAACTTGAGATCGGAAGAGCGTCGTGTAGGGAAA
>OMDV01000237.1_pt1 | contig 14392 bp, 9 predicted proteins | sample 1673671 | NCBI WGS metagenome assembly OMDV01 (sample SAMEA103958118, study PRJEB25191) | human gut metagenome | reverse complement strand
AGTGAGCGGCGGATGGATTGCCGTCGCCGCAGTGTTGGCAGTGCTGAGCATAGCCGGAGCCCGGCCATCGGGTTATGAGGGTCTGTTTGACCTCGCCTCACCGGGAGTGGGTGCCAATGTGGCATGGATGATCACCGCCACCATCTTCGTGCTGATGATGACCCCGGGCCTCTCGTTCTTCTACGGAGGCATGGTGCGGCGCAAGAATGTCATCTCGACCATGCTCCAGAGCTTCATCGTCATGGGGTTCGTGAGCGTGCTGTGGGTTGTCTTCGGATTCGGACTCGCCTTCGGCAACGATATCTGCGGCATCATCGGTGACCCCCGCGATTTCTTCATGATGAAAGGGGTAGGGGTCACCAACATTACAGACCCCGAGCATGAGCTCTCGCAGATAGGTCTCGTCACCACGACAATCCCACTCGCGCTGTTTGCTCTCTTCCAGATGAAATTCGCCATCATCACCCCGTCGCTCATCACCGGTGCCTTTGCCGAGAGGGTACATTTCACCGGCTATCTCCTCTTCATGATGCTCTGGACCGTGGTTGTCTACTGCCCGCTGGCGCACTGCACATGGCATCCTGACGGCCTGTTCGGACAGATGCACGTCCATGACTATGCCGGTGGAATCGTGGTCCACGCCGCCTCGGGAATCGCCGCCCTCGCCGGAGCCCTGTACCTGGGCAAGCGCACTGAGACCTCCGGCAACAAGCCCGCCAACGTCCCCTTTGTGCTTCTCGGTGGCGCCCTGCTGTGGCTCGGATGGTTCGGATTCAACGGAGGAAGCTCTCTTGCAGCCGATGGCATAGCCATCTCGGCATTCCTCAACACCAACACTGCCGCCGCAACCGCAATGGTGGCATGGATAGCCCTCGATGCCGTGCGTGGCCGCAAGCCATCGGCCATGGGTGCGGCCATCGGCGCTGTGGTGGGTCTCGTTGCCATCACCCCGTGTGCAGGATGGGTCACTGTGGGCCAGAGTGTGACCATATCATTCATCATCACCGTGTGCTGCAATATGGCATGCGCCTCTAAAGGATATTCGCGTCTGCTTGACGATGCCCTCGACGTCTTTCCGACCCACGGGCTCGGTGGCATCATAGGCACCCTCCTCACCGGCATTTTCGCATACGATTATTTCGCCGCTTCGGCCGAAGGTGCCATGATCAGCCGCGGCGAGTTCTTCCTCAACCATGTCATCGTCATGGCAGGTGTGTTTGTCTACACCTTCGTCATGAGCTATGGACTCTACTGGCTCACCGACAAGATTGTACCCATGCGTGTGTCGGGGTGGAACGAGCGCGTCGGCCTCGACTCGTCGCAGCATGGCGAGGAGTATGAGAATGCCGCCTCCGAGGCTCTGCCGTCAGAATCTGACTGGTTCAAGGGTGTCGAGGAAAACTGAAACCGATAATCTTCATCACACATACTGTTTATGATAAGAAAAGCTGAGGGACTTTATGATCCGCGTCACGAGCATGACGCTTGTGGCGTGGGGCTCCTGGTCAACGCCAGGGGCCTGAAAAGCCACCGCCTTGTCGAGCAGGGCCTCCAGGTGCTCGAGCACATGGTGCACCGCGGCGCCGAGGGAGCTGACCCCAAGACCGGTGACGGTGCGGGCATCATGGTCCAGATACCCCACGAGTTCATACTGCTGCAGGGTGTCCCTGTCCCCGAGAAGGGGCGCTATGGCACCGGGCTTGTCTTCATGCCCCGCGACACCGATGCCCAGGAGCTGATGCTCGACATCATCGACCGGGAGGCCGCCGCGCTCGGACTGCAGCTCATGGCCGTGAGGGATGTGCCCGTCAACAACGAGCAGCTTGGCTCGGTAGCCCGCGCGGCCGAACCTGCCATAAAGCAGATATTCGTTTCTGACGAGGAGACGGACGAGCCTGTCGAGCTGCGCCTCTATCTTCTGCGCAAGGCCGTCGAGCGCCGTATCGCCTCGGGTAACATCGCCGGGAAGGAAGAGTTCTATATCGTGTCGCTTTCATCGAAGATAATGATATACAAGGGGATGCTGTCAAGCCTCCAGCTCAGATATTATTATCCCGACCTGATGAATCCCCGCTTCACCACGGCGATGGCTCTGGTTCACTCACGCTTTTCGACAAATACATTCCCCACATGGTCGCTGGCACAGCCATTCAGGATGCTCGGCCACAATGGTGAGATAAACACTATCCAGGGCAACCGCCTGTGGATGAAGGCCCGCGAGGGCGTGCTTGACTCGCCTGTGTTCAGAGGCCGTGACCTTACCCCCATCATCCAGCCCGGCATGAGCGACTCGGCGTCGCTCGACAATGTGCTCGAGTATTTCGTGATGGCAGGGATGAGCCTGCCGCACGCTCTGGCAATGCTCGTGCCTGAGTCGTTCAACGACCGCAACCCGATTTCGCCGGGGCTGAAGGCGTTCTACGAGTATCATTCGATACTTATGGAGGCGTGGGACGGCCCTGCGGCGCTGCTGTTCAGCGACGGACGCTATGCCGGAGGTATGCTCGACCGTAACGGACTCCGCCCGGCACGTTATCTCATCACTCACAATGACACTGTCGTCATCGCCTCCGAGACAGGCGTCCTCCCCTTCGACCCGTCCGAGATACGCGAGAAAGGGCGTCTCCGTCCCGGCAAGATGATGATGGTGGATATGCAGGAAGGGAAGATATATCACGACGCCGAGCTCAAGGAGGCACTGGCCGGCGCGCATCCCTATCGAGACTGGCTGTCGATGAACCGTATCAACCTCGACTCGATCACTTCGGGCCGCAAGGTCGACAATGCCGTCGCCGGGTCGCGAAGACTATTGCACACATTCTCGTATAACCGCGAGGAGGTCGAGAAGATTATGACCCCTATGGTGGTCGACGGCAAGGAGCCTGTCAACTCTATGGGCAAGGATACCCCCTCGGCTGTCTTCTCGCGCGAGCCCCAGACTCTCTACAACTATTTCCGCCAGCATTTCGCACAGGTCACCAACCCTCCTGTCGACCCTCTGCGCGAGGAGCTTGTGATGAGCCTCGACAGCTATATCGGTGCCGTGAAACTCAGTCTGATGGAGTTTTCGCCCGAGATGTGCAAGATGGTGCTCCTACGCCGTCCCATCATCACCAACCGTGAGCTCGACCTGCTCTGCAACCTGCGCTACAAAGGGTTCAACACCCGCAAGCTGGCCATGACATTTCCTGTGGCAGACGGACCGGAGGGGCTTGCCAAGGCTGTCGAGCGTCTGTGTGTCGAGGCAGAGCAGGCCGTGGACGACGGGTGTAACTATGTGATACTGTCAGACCGCGGTGTAGATGCGGAGAATGCTCCCATACCCGCTCTGCTGGCCACCTCGGCGGTGCATCACCACCTTATAGATAAGAAGAAGCGTGTGCAGACCGCACTTGTCATCGAGACTGCCTCGGCCCGCGAGGTGATGCATTTCGCCCTCCTTGTCGGCTATGGCGCAAGTGCGGTCAATCCCTACCTGGCCTTCTCGGTAATCAACGACATGGTGCGCGACCACAAGGTGCAGCTTGATTTCGACACAGCCTCGCGCAATTTCATCAAGGCCGTAGACAAGGGCATCCTCAAGGTCATGTCCAAGATGGGTATCTCCATGCTCACGTCGTATAAGGGTGCGCAGCTCTTCGAGGCCCTTGGGCTGTCGCGCTCGCTGTGTGACAGATATTTTGGAGGCACGCCGAGCCCCATCGATGGCATATCGCTCGACGACATCGCCGCCGGGATACTCAGGGCGCATGACGAGGCTTTCGGCGAAGGGTTCGACGAAGCCGCCCCGTTGCCGTATATCGGCCAGTACTCATACCGCAAGGATGGTGAGAAACATGCGTGGAACCCCGAGACCATCTCTACACTGCAGCTCGCCACGCGCCTCGGCAGCTATAAGAAATTCAAGGAATACATCTCGCTTGTCGACGACAAGGAGGAGCCCCTCTTCATACGTGATTTCCTCGGATTCAAGAAGGGTACACCTGTCCCTCTCGAGGAGGTTGAGTCCGAGGATGAGATTATGCGCCGCTTCGTCACGGGTGCGATGTCGTTCGGCTCGATAAGTCGCGAAGCCCACGAGGCCCTTGCGATAGCCATGAACTCGATCGGCGCCCGCAGCAATACCGGCGAGGGTGGCGAGGACTCCGAGCGTTTTGCCCCGCGCCCCGACGGCTCATCGGCCCGCTCGGCCATCAAGCAGATTGCATCAGGCCGTTTCGGCGTCACCACCGAGTATCTGGTCAATGCCGACGAGATACAGATTAAGGTGGCACAGGGTGCCAAGCCCGGCGAGGGTGGCCAGTTGCCGGGATTCAAGGTCAACGAGATAATCGCCAGAACCCGCCATTCAATTCCCGGCATCACCCTTATCTCGCCTCCCCCTCACCATGACATCTATTCTATCGAAGACCTCGCGCAGCTTATCTTCGACCTCAAGAACGTCAATCCGTCGGCCAAGGTCAGCGTCAAGCTCGTCTCCGAGACAGGTGTCGGCACAATTGCTGCCGGAGTTGCCAAGGCCAAGAGCGACCTTATCACCATCAGCGGCAGCGATGGCGGAACGGGGGCATCTCCCGCCAGCTCGATACACTATGCGGGCGTACCTGTCGAGATAGGACTATCCGAGACGCAGCAGACTCTCGTCATCAACAACCTGCGCGGGCAGGTCAAGCTGCAGGCCGACGGCCAGCTCAAGACACCGCGCGACGTCGTGGTGATGGCAATGCTCGGCGCCGAGGAATATGGTTTCGCTACCAGCGCCCTCATCGTGCTTGGCTGCGTGATGATGCGCAAATGCCACAAGAACACCTGTCCCGTAGGTGTCGCTACCCAGAACGAGGAGTTGCGGCGCCGGTTCAAGGGGCGCTCGGAGTATGTGGTAAATTTCTTCCGCTATCTGGCCCGCGGCATCCGCGAGATAATGGCTGAGCTGGGTGTACGTCACCTCGACGAGATAATAGGACGCACAGACCTGCTGACGTTCGATGCCGACAAGGTAGCCCGCTTTGCCCCGGGGGTCGATTTCTCGGCACTGCTCCACAGGCCTGACCCCTCGTCCGACCATGCGATAATACATACCACCGAGCAGCGGCACGAGATTGAGCATGTGCTCGACCGTGAGATAATCTCGCGTGCCGCACCTGCCATAAGGATGCAGATGCCCGTCGGGCTTGAGTTTGCCGTCGGCAATACCGACCGTTCTGTAGGTGCGATGCTTTCGGGCACGATAGCGCGTCAGTATGGAGCCGAAGGGCTCCCCGAGGGCTCGGTCAACTGCACCTTCAAGGGCTCGGCCGGACAGAGTTTCGGTGCCTTCCTTGTCAACGGAGTCTCGTTCCGTCTCGAAGGGGATGCCAACGACTATGTGGGCAAGGGGCTTTCGGGCGGCCGTATCGTCATAGTGCCCCCCGCGGGTTCGGGATTCGCCCCCGAGGACAACATCATAGCCGGAAACACCTTATTATATGGGGCGACCTCCGGCGAGGTCTATATCAGCGGCCGTGTCGGCGAGCGTTTCTGTGTACGCAACTCAGGTGCCACCGCTGTCGTGGAGGGGGTCGGAGACCACTGCTGCGAGTATATGACAGGTGGCCGCACCGTTGTGCTGGGCCCCACAGGCCGTAACTTTGCAGCCGGAATGAGCGGCGGTGTAGCCTACGTCTGGGATCCGGCTGGAGATTTCGACTATTTCTGTAACATGGAGCTTGTCGAGCTCTCGCTCATCGAAGATCCAGCCGACAACCGCGAGCTGCACCGTCTCGTCTCCGCGCATTTCAAGCATACCCGCTCGCCTCTCGCGGCCCGTATGCTCGACGACTGGCAGAACTATGTCGGACAGTTTATCAAGATTATCCCTATCGAATATAAGAAGGTGCTCCAGGCCGAGCAGCAAGCATCAACCGTAAAAGACTGACATTATGGGCAATCCAACAGCATTCCTCAATATACCGCGCCATGAGGCCGGATACCGTCCCGTCGACGAGCGCGTCAATGACTATGCCGAGGTCGAGATGACCCTCCGCCCCGGCGAGCGCCGCGAGCAGGCATCGCGCTGCATGGACTGCGGCGTTCCTTTCTGCCACTGGAGCTGTCCGCTCGGCAACCGCCAGCCCGAATGGCAGGACCTCCTCTATCACGACGACATCCGCGGAGCATACGAGCTCCTGACGATGACCGACGATTTTCCCGAGTTCACGGGGCGTGTCTGTCCGGCCCTGTGTGAGAAAGGGTGTGTTCTCAACAAGGAGCACGAGCCCGTCACCATCCGTGAGAACGAGCGCGCCATCATCGAGCGTGCCTTTGCCGAGGGTATAGTGACGCCGCGTCCGCCCAAAAAGCGCACGGGCAAGAAGGTTGCCGTCATAGGCTCGGGGCCAGCAGGGCTCGCCGTGGCAAACCGTCTGAACCGTATGGGACACACCGTGACCGTGTTCGAGAAGAACGAGGCCCCCGGGGGACTGCTCCGTTTCGGCATTCCTGATTTCAAGCTCGACAAACGTGTCATAGACCGCCGTGTAGAGCTGATGAAGGCCGAAGGGGTTGAGTTCAAGTGTGGCGTGAAGGCGGGAGAAGACATCACGGCCTCACAGCTTCTTGATGACTTTGATGCCGTATGTCTTGCGATGGGTGCCGAGGTGCCCCGCGACCTCAGGGCCGAGGGACGTGACGCCAAGGGAGTGCATTTCGCACTCGAGCTCCTGCAGCAGCAGAACCGTGTCAATGCCGGGACTGAGGTGGCCGATGCCGACCGCATCACCGCCAAGGGCAAGCATGTGCTTGTGATAGGGGGTGGCGACACGGGCAGCGACTGCGTAGGCACCTCACACCGACAGGGTGCCCTGTCCGTCACTCAGATAGAGATTATGCCAAAGCCTCCGGTTGGCGATAACCCCGCCACACCTTGGCCCGCGTGGCCTCAGGTGCTCAAGACATCAAGCAGCCATCTCGAGGGGTGCGACCGCCGGTGGCTTCTCGACACCAGGCGCATCATAGCCGACAAGTCGGGTCATGTGCGCGAGGTTGAGGTCGAGGAGGTGAGATGGGAGAAAGATCCCGAGACAGGACGCATGAATCTCGTCCATACAGGCAATACCTATAATATAAAGGCCGACCTTGTGCTTCTTGCCATGGGTTTCACAAATCCTGTGGCCGAAGGGCTCCTGTCTCAGCTTGGAGTTGCGCTTGACGGGCGTGGCAATGTAAGGACAGATGCGTCGCATGCCACATCCGTTGCCGGTGTGTTTGCCGCCGGAGATGTTGCCTCGGGGGCCTCGCTTGTGGTGAGGGGCATAGCCTCGGGACGCGACACTGCCAAGGCTATCGACATCTATCTCTCGGGCCGTTGAAGGTATGCTCTAAAAGGTAAAATATGTGCAAATTGTTAAAATTATTTCATGATTTATACAATATTTTGCATAATTTAACCTAAAATTGGCTCGCTACGAAAAAATGGCTAAAAAAAGTTTGGTATGTCAAAATTTTGTCTTACCTTTGTAGCGTTTTTGAAGCTTAAATATTGTTCAATAATTTAACAAAACACGAAAATGAAAAAGTTAGTTTTAGTTGCTGCTGTTGCTTTCAGCGCTTCTCTCTTCTCTTGCGGTTCGTCTGACAAGGCTGCCGACGCTAATGCAGCTGACACCGCAGCTGTAGTTGAGGAGGTTGTAGCTGTTGAGGAAGTAGTTGACTCTGCCGCTGCCCCCGTTGATAGCGCTGCTGCTGCTGTTGACTCTGTTGCTGCCAACGCCTAATATATAAGGCCTCACAACAGCGCGACTGCCAGAACAATGTTTTGGCATTCCACAGAAAGCTCAAGCTGATTGCCCGCGACGTGCGAGCGACCAGCTTTTTTCTTTATATACCGTTGACTGATGAAAAGACTCTGTAAGCCGCTCACCATACTTTTTCTGTTTTTCTCGGCCATTATGCCGATTACCGGGGCCACGCCTCTCCAGACAGCGATGCCCGGTACAGTTGTGCGCCATGTCGTGCGTTCTCCCCAGCTCGGCGAGGATGTCGATGTCGACGTGTGGCTCCCTGCCGGTTATTCGCGCCATGCGGCACCATATCCCGTCATCTATATGCACGACGGACAGAATCTCTTTGACGCCTCCACAACCTGGAATCATCAGACCTGGAATGTCGATTCGGTAGCCGGACGTCTCGCCGCATCCGGCGAGATTGAGGCACCTGTAATTGTGGGAATCCACAGCAACCCCGAGACCCGCATCGGTGACCTTATGCCACAGCGTGCCCTTGAGGCGTTTCCAGCCTCGATGAAAGGGATGGGGGAGATGGTGCTACGTGGCGACAGGTACGGTGATTTCATTGTCAACACGCTCAAGCCACTGGTCGATACGGTCTATAACGTCCGCACAGACGCGGCCTCGACGTCAGTTATGGGGTCGAGCATGGGAGGCATAATTTCCGTCTACCTGATGTGCGAGTATCCCGACGTATTCGGTGCGGCTGCGGGTCTGTCGACACATTGGATCGGTTTTACTGACGGCGAGCCCGAGCCGGACTTTGTCAATGCCGTCTACAGGTATCTCGAATCAAACTTTCCGGCCGACGGTGCTCACAGGCTATATCTCGACCGCGGCACAGAGACTGTCGACGCGCACTATGGCCCGGCTGACGACAAAATGATAGGTCTCGCCGAGAGCAAGGGCTACCGACGCCCTGTCTCGCTCGAGACCTATGTGGATAAGGGAGCCCCGCATGAGGAGAATGCATGGATGCGCCGTGTCGGGCGCCCGCTGCGTTTCCTGCTCGGCGGTCACTGAGGACCGAACTCACCGTTCAGTGTCATGAACCGCTCTTTGCTTGCCTGCGAGAGCTTTTCCATCGAGGCGACAACCTTGTCGAACGGCTTGCGTCGCATATCGCCGCTTTTTGAGTAGAATTTGTCTGCATAACATATCAGTCGCTCCAGCACCGTCTCGGGCATATAGCTGACATCGGTGGGGAGGGGGAGGCCCTGTGCCTCGACCTCCTCGCGTGTTATCCCGGCCCCTGTATGCCGCTCGGCCACGCGGGCATATATCTCTGGCATACCCTCGCGGCGCATTATCTCCGCCCCGAGTATGCCGTGGCGGATATACGGCTCTGTGCCGTGACAGTCGATAGACGCTGCGTCGGTCATGCAGATGCCTATGTCGTGCAGCATTGCCGCCCCCTCGATGTCGTCCTCGTCGAGCGACAGACCTCTGGCGCGGGCAATCTCGAGCGCGAGGTCGGCCACGGCACGGCAGTGCTTCAAATAAATTGCCCGGCGGAGGGTGTCCGCCGGGTAATATCTGTCAATGAGTTCCTGATATGTCATCACTCTACGATTGTGCACCATCCGTGGGTGTCGGGAAGCTCGCCATACTGTATGCCGCGCAGTGTCTCATAGAGCTTTGTCACGATGGGGCCGGGATTGCCGTCCTTCGACACGACATATTTCTTGCCGGTGTCGAGGTCGTCGATCCGGCCTACGGGCGATGCCACAGCGGCAGTGCCGACAGCTGCGGCCTCGTCGATGGTCTCAAGCTCGTCGACGGTGATATGGCGGCGCTCGACGGGTATGCCCATATCCTCGGCAAGCTGCATGAGGCTCTTGTTGGTGATTGAGGGAAGGATCGAGTCTGAGGCCGGAGTGATATATGTGCCGTTCTTGATGGCTATGAAGTTGGCCGGGCCGCACTCGTCGAGATATTTCTTCTCCTTGGGATCGAGATAGAGGACAGCCGAGTAGCCGAGCTCGTGGGCGTGCTCGCCTGCGGTGAGCGATGCGGCATAGTTGCCACCCACTTTCCAGAGTCCTGTGCCGCGCGGTGCAACACGGTCATACTGGCGCATGATGCAGATGTTGGTGGGACGGAAGCCGGTCTTGAAATAGGGACCTACCGGGGTCACGAGTATCATGAAGAGATACTCTTTGGCGGGTTTCACGCCTACCTGAGCCGAGATGCCGAGCTCGATAGGACGGATATAGAGCGACGCACCCGAGCCATAGGGGGGCACGAACCGTTCGTTCAGCTTGACTACCTTGAGCACCATCTCGCGGAATTTCTCCTCGGGCAGCGGCTCCATGAGGATGCCCTTGGCAGATTCCTGTATGCGGTGAGCGTTCTCCTCGAGACGGAACACCCTGATCTTGCCGTCCTTGCCTCTGAAAGCCTTCAGGCCCTCGAATATTTCCTGACCATAGTGCAGGCAGGTAGCGGCGATATGGAGGTTGACCTCCTCGCTCTGCGACACCTCTATATCGCCCCATTTCCCGTCACGGAAATAGCAGCGCACGTTATAGTCTGTCGGCATGTAGCCGAACGAGAGGTTTTTCCAATCTAACTCTTTCTCCATAGATTTATGCGGTTAGCGGGTTATTAGTTTTGACAAAATTACAAAAAAACCGTCATACTCCTAACGATTCACGAAAAAAAAGAGTTAATTTTGCGGACATGAAAAAGCTGTTTATCCTGACCGCGTTGCTGCTCACGCTGTTGAGCGCACGCTCCGAGCGTCCTGTCATCTCGATATTGGGCGACTCCTATTCTACATTCGAGGGTTATGTCGAGCCCGACACAAATCTTGTGTGGTATCATTCGCCGCGCCGTGAGAAGACCACTGACGTCGACAGCATGCCACAGACATGGTGGGGACTGCTGACATCGCCCCGCAGCCAGTTTGAGCTTGGTGTCAACAACTCCTATTCGGGCTCGACCGTGTGCCGTACAGGCTACAAGGGTGCCGACTATACAGACCGGGCCTTCATCACGCGCATGAACAATCTGGGCAATCCCGACATAATACTTGTGTTCGGAGGCACCAACGACTCGTGGGCCGGTGCGCCCATCGGTGAGTATGTATGGTCAGACTGGACAGACGAGGAGCTTTACTCGTTCCGCCCGGCCATGGCAAAGATGATGGACGGACTGAAGGGACAGTATCAGGATGCGAAGATATATTTCATCCTCAATACCGAGCTCAAGCCCGAGATAAACGAATCGGTCTATACTGTCTGCCGCCACTACGAGGTGCCTGTGATAACGCTGCGTGACATCGACAAGCAGAGCGGCCATCCGTCTGTCAGGGGGATGGAGGCGATTGCAAGTCAGGTCGGCGCGCGTTTGAGACGCTGATTCAACGGTTACAATATTTATATGAAAAAGATTCACTCCTCTCTTATCGAGCTCATAGGTAATACGCCACTGCTCGAGGTGCGCAACATCGAGGAGGCCGAAGACCTCAAGGCCCGTCTCCTCGTCAAGATAGAATCATTCAATCCCGGCGGCAGTGTCAAGGACCGGGTGGCCCTCGCCATGATCGAGGATGCCGAGCAGCACGGTCTCATCGAGCCGGGGGGCCTTATCGTCGAGCCCACCAGCGGTAACACGGGCATCGGTCTGGCATGGGTTGCCTCAATCAAGGGATACCGTCTCATACTCACGATGCCTGAGACCATGAGCCGCGAGCGCATGAGCCTGCTCAGGGCCCTCGGCGCCGAGCTGGTGCTTACCCCCGGCTCCGAAGGGATGACGGGCGCCATATCTCGCGCCGAGGCTATACTTGCCGAGAATCCCGGTGCTTTCATGCCGGGGCAGTTTGACAATCCCGCCAACCCCGCGCGCCATGAGGTTACCACCGCACAGGAGATATGGGACGATACCGACGGTGAGGTAGACATATTCGTGGCCGGAGTCGGCACCGGGGGCACGCTCTCGGGGACGGGACGCGGACTCAAGGCACATAACCCATCCGTGGAGATTGTTGCGGTCGAGCCGTCAGACTCACCCGTGCTCGAAGGGGGCAAGCCCGGTCCGCATAAGATTCAGGGTATCGGTGCCGGATTCGTGCCTCGCAATTATGACCCTTCGGTCGTCGACCGGATTATCCCCGTCACCTATCCCGAGGCCGAGGCCGGTGCCCGGATGCTCGCGCGCTATGAGGGCGTGCTGGCCGGGGTGTCGTCAGGGGCTGCATTCCATGCCGCCCTCACGCTGGCCCGCGATCCTGCCAACAATGGCAAGACCATCGTGGCGCTGCTCCCCGACACCGGCGAGAGATACCTCTCGACTACTCTGTTTGCCGACTGAGAGGCCATTTGCATGTGAACTTTTTGTGATGCGTGTTTGTAGTATTATCAGTAATCACCACAAATACGACATTATGAAAAAGACTTTCATGTTCCTTTTGGTCAGCCTCATCGCCGTGATGGCGTGGAGCTGTAAAGACGATGATGACAAGGATGTACCCATGTCATACGACATGCTCCCAAAGACTGCCCAGGAGTTTATCTCGCAATATTATCCCGGTGACAAGCCTGTGCGCGTCGTGCGCGAGGGCGACCACTCCGGCTCGGCCTACGAGGTCGTGCTTGCCAGCGGCAATGAGATAGAGTTTGATGCCGCAGGCCTTTGGATTGATGTTGACGCTCCTGCCCAGCATTCTGTACCCGAGGGCATAATCCCCACTCCAATCAAGCTCTACGTCGAGACGAATTTCCCTGCATATCTTGTCAACGAGATTACCCGCAACTCAGCCGGATATGAGATTGAGCTGACCAACGGCCTCGAACTGCAGTTCGACCAGGACGGCATCTTCATCGGCCACCTCGACTGACAACTTTCATATTGATACTTATTCCTGTTTTTGAGAAGCAGATTGTCTGTATGCCGAAGGCGAACATCCCTGCTTATTCTTGAAAGCACGCTGGAAATACTGAGAATCGGAATAGCCGCACATCGCGGCTATTTCTGTTATCGGGAGTTCGGGACGTTCGAGCAACAGTTGCACTGCACGCCGCATACGTGCCTCGATCAGGAGCTGAGCGGCCGAGATTCCAAGCTGCGACCTTAGATGGCGGTTAAGCGTTGAACGGCTTGTCGCGGCTGCGGATGCCATGTCGTCGATATTGGCATCCGGATTGTCGATATTCTCCTCGATATATTTACCTATGCGGATTAGAAAAGGAGATTTCTCGGGTGGAACCGCTTCCGGTCGTGGCTGTGAGGGTGCATCAGGATTCTTTTCTTCGGGTGTGATTTCTGGAACAGGCTGATTTTCGCGGATGCGGATCAGTGCCATGTATTTGTCGAGCAGTTCCTTGCGGTTGCGCTTAATCTGCCGTACATATATGTATGTATATACACCTCCCCCGGCTATCCCGGTTGCAATGAGAGCGAAGAGTAACTTGGCCCACCATGTCTCATACCAGTAGGGTGCGACAGAGATTGACAGATGCCTGTTGTTATCCACCCATCGGCCATAACGGTCGGTAGATTGCACTTCTATGATATGTTCGCCGGGAGATAGGTTGAACAGTGTGACGCTCCTTTTCTTGCTGGCATTCGACCAGGGTGAGCTGTCAACCCTTGTGCGGTAAAGTAGTCCGCTGTTGTCAATGAAATCAAGTGCAGCGAACTCTATTCTGACATTGCGTCCGTCGGCCGGTAATTCGATGGCCTTCAGCGGAGGAAGACAGAACTCGTCGGGAGCACCGTTTACGGCCAGTGTCGTGAACACAATCCCGGGCACGAAGTCTTGGCTGTAAAGATTGTGGGTAGTCGCCACAAATGCTCCTTCCTCAGCCCCGAAGAGCCATGAGCCGTCGGGCAGTCGCAGTGGCGTACATTCGTTGAACCGACAGGTGTCTGACCAGAATGATTTGCCGAAATTGACGGTATGGCCTGTCTTCGGGTTGAAAGCCATGATATTGTCGTTGCTGACGATAATCAGGAGCGAGTCAGAATCAAGCGTCATCGCCTTGCAGACATCGCCGGTAAGGGTCGAGTTGCTACGGTTGACATGGGTGAAAACCGGATTTGCTGAGAACAGGGTGTCCTCGTTGATTATGTCTATGCCAGATGTCTCATGTGCGATATAGATGTTCCCATTTGAGTCGCGGGCGAGTGCCATGGTCGCGTCGCTCGCCAGACTTTCGGGAACTTTCCCGTCGCGGTGAATCTGATAAAGCTTTGTGTCAAGAGGGTTTTCGTTGTCAATACGGCCTATCAGCAGACCCTCGGTGGTCGCAGCGATAATCCTGTCGTCGGGTGTTATCAATAATTTACGTACCTTATATCCACCCAGCGACGCCGATAAAGACGGATTTTCTGCTGCGGGGTTGCCGATACATTTTATCCCTTTGCCATATGTGGCGATCCAGAGGCGTCCCCGGCTGTCTTCCCGTATGTCATAGACGCTATCTGTGGCGATGGCCGGTTGTCCGAGTCTCATCAGTGCCCCGGGCTTACATCCGACCCAGATGTCGTTGGTCCGGGTCTGGTATAGGACATAGGGAACCGAGCCGATATGTATGGTCTCAGGAATCGAGTCACCGGGATGATAGACCTTTATGGCATTGTCGGAACGGCATCCGACCAGCAGTCTTCCGTCGCGGTCGAGC
>OMDV01000231.1_pt1 | contig 14528 bp, 10 predicted proteins | sample 1673671 | NCBI WGS metagenome assembly OMDV01 (sample SAMEA103958118, study PRJEB25191) | human gut metagenome | reverse complement strand
ATCAAAGCCGCCGCAGCAACGGGCGTCCAGATCGGCATCGTCATCGGCGGCGGCAACATCTTCCGCGGCCTCACGGGCGCCAAAAAGGGCTTCGACCGCGTGAAGGGCGACCAGATGGGCATGCTGGCCACTGTGATCAATTCGCTGGCGCTGCGCTCGGCGCTTGAAGCCGCCGGTCAGCCGGCGCGCGTGCTGACGGCCATCGGTATGTTTCCCATCGGCGAGCCTTATTCGTCGCGCCGCGCCATCGAGGCTCTCGAGGCCGGCGAAGTGGTCATAATCAGCTGCGGCACAGGTTCGCCTTATTTCACCACCGATACCGGGGCCGCGCTGCGTGCCGTCGAGATCCAGGCCGATGCCATGCTCAAGGGCACGCGTGTGGACGGCGTCTATACGGCCGATCCGGAGAAGGACCCGCAGGCGCGCAAGTTTGACGAGATCAGCTATGCCGAGGTGATGGAGCGCGGCCTGAAGGTGATGGATCTGACGGCGACGGCTCTCTGCCGCGAGAACGATATGCCGATAGTAGTATTCGACATGGACACGCCGGGCAATCTGGAGCGTCTGCTCTCGGGCGAGCGCATCGGCACCCGCGTGAGTGAACATTAATCAAATAAAATACTGAATCAATGGAAGTTAAAGAGATTATCAATGAGGCTGACGAGCAGATGCAGATGGCTGTGGAGTATCTTGACGACACTCTGAGCCATATCCGCGCCGGCAAGGCGTCGGCCCGGCTGCTCGACGGTATCCGGGTGGACTATTACGGCTCGCAGGCACCTATATCGAATGTGGCCAATGTGAGCGTGCCCGATGCCCGCACTATCGCTATCACCCCCTGGGAGAAGTCGATGTTCAAGGAGATCGAGAAGGCCATCATCAACTCCGAGCTCGGCATCATGCCCGAGAACAACGGCGAGGTGATACGCCTCTCCATCCCGCCCCTCACCGAAGAGCGCCGCAAGTCTCTCGTAAAGCAGAGCAAGGCCGAGGCCGAGAATGCCAAGGTGAGCGTGCGCAACGCCCGCCGCGATGCCATAGAAGGCCTCAAGAAGGCCGTGAAGCAGGGCATGAGCGAGGATGTGGAGAAGGATGCCGAGGCCTCCGTACAGAAGCTCCATGACAAGTATCTCAAGAAGATTGACGAGCTCTTTGCCGCCAAGGAGAAGGAGATCCTCACCGTCTGAGCCTCTGCCGCAACGATAACATACAACAGACCCGGTCCGACTGCATCGCGCATTGGACCGGGTCTTTGAATTTTAATAGATTAACATAACAGCGGCCCGGCAGCGTCGCGCATTGGACCGTGTCTCTTTGCGGAGCCGCCCTGAGGGGGCCCGTAGGGGGGAGTATGTTATTTCACACGCTCTACGTACGAGCCGTCGCGTGTGTCGATGCGTACCTTGTCGCCGATGTTGCAGAAGAGGGGCACACGTACCTCGGCGCCTGTCTCGACTGTGGCGGGCTTGAGGGTGTTGGTGGCGGTGTCACCCTTGATGCCGGGCTCGGTATAGGTGATCTCGAGCACTACCGAGGTGGGCATGTCGCAGGTCAGGATGGTCTCTGACTCAGCATGTACGTTGGCCTCGCACACGTCACCTTCCTTGAGGAATTCCACGCCCTCGATGCTCTCGCCGGGGAGGATTACCTCTTCCCAGGTCTCGGTGTGGAGGAAATGATAGCCCATGTCGTCCTTGTAGGAGTACTGGTAGGGACGGCGCTCGATGCGCACCTCGTTTACCTTGACACCCGAGTTCCAGGTCTTGTCAAGGATACGGCCTGTACGGACGTTCTTGAGTTTGGTGCGTACGAAAGCCGGGCCTTTGCCGGGCTTCACGTGGAGGAATTCGACGATGAAATAGTACTGGCCGTCGATATCGAGGCACATACCGTTCTTAAAGTCTGCAGTTGTTGCCATTATGATTGGTTTAGCTGTATTGTTTTGTTGTTTAGATTGATTCGTGTCTGTGTGGGGCTCACTCGCATCCGCCGCAGCATCCTCCCTGACCGCAGTCAGAATTCTGGCCGCCGCAACATCCGCCACCTCCGCAACCGCCTCCGCAGCCGCTGAAATAGGGTCGCAGCTCTTCGGGAGTGGCGTCGCGCACGGTGAGCACCTTGCCTGTGAAATGCAGGTCCTTGCCCACCAGCGGGTGGTTGAAGTCCATGGTCACGTTCTCGGCGGTGAGGCCCTTGACCATACCTGTTATCTGGTATCCGTCGGCGGTTATCATCGGCAGCAGGGCGCCCGGCTTGACACGGTCGGTGTCCACCTGGCCCTCGTCGTCGGTGAAGAGGTCGATGGGGAGTGTCACCACATCGTCGGGCGAGTAGAGGAATCCCTGCTCGGCGGGGACAGCGACGTCAAACGCGTCACCGGCCTTCATGCCTGCGAGCTTTGCGGCAAGTCCCTCGACGAGCCCGGGGGTGATGCCGTAGATGAAACACTCGGGCTGTGTGGCCTCGACTGTGTGTACCAGTTCCTTCTTGCCGTCCTTGCCTACGGTATAGAGGTCGTAGGCTATCTCGACATACTGGCCGGGGGTGATTGTTGAGGCTGACATTTACTTTGTGTTCTTGGGCTCCTCGGGAGCGATACCTGCGAGCTCGGGGTCTATCATGATGCGTCCGCAGTACTCGCAGACGATAATCTTCTTGTGCATCTTTATCTCCATCTGGCGCTGCGGGGGGATGCGGTTGAAGCAGCCGCCGCATGCGTTGCGCTGGATGTAGACAACGCCGAGGCCGTTGCGGGCATTCTTGCGGATGCGCTTGAAGGCGTTGAGCGTGCGGGGGTCGTCTATCTTGGCCTCGAGCTCCTTGGCGTTGATGCGGAGCTGCTCCTCGTCCTTGCGGGTCTCCGAGACAATCTCCTCGAGCTGGCGGCGCTTGTCGGCCAGCATGTGGTTCTGGTCGGCCAGGTTCATTGTGGCGGCGTCAATTTCGGCAGCCTTGGCCTCCATATCGCGGGCATACTGGTTGATGCGCTTCTCAGAGAGCTGTATCTCGAGTGTCTGGAATTCGATTTCCTTGGTCAGCAGGTCAAACTCGCGGTTGTTGCGCACGTTGTCGAGCTGTGTCTTGTAGGTCTCGATCTTTGTCTGCGAGTCGAGAATCTTGTTGTGTTCCATAGCCGAGCGGCCTCTCAGGTCCTCTATTTCGGCTTTGAACTTGTCTATGCGGGTGTGAAGGCCCTCGATGTTGTCCTCAAGATCGCGCACCTCTTCGGGGAGCTCGCCGCGGATGGTGCGGATGCGGTCAATTTCCGAAAGGATTGTCTGGAGCTCGTAGAGCGAGCGCAGACGGTGTTCAACCGAGTTGGTCTGGTCGTTTTTGTTTTGCTCTTTGGCCATATATGGATTCGTGTAGATGTAATCTGTCAATGGTTTCCGGCATGATATGCCACCGGTTTGTGCTCGTTATGGCACATATTGACTGCAAAGTTAGGAAATTTTTCGGAGATTATATGCGAAAAAATTGATTTAGTGCATATTTCGCTCTCATAATGCCCGGTGTCGACGAGCATTATCCGCTCTCCGTGGTCCAGAAAGTCGTGATAGCGTATGTCTGACGTCACATACGCGTCGGCTCCCTGCCCTATGGCTGCGGTGATGAACTCGCCTCCGGCGCCGCTGCACAGGGCCACACGGGCTATCATGCCGCTCTGTCCGGGTGTCACCCTCAGACCACCTCCGTAGACCTCGCCGACGCGCGCTATGAACTCGTCGTGAGTCATGGGACGCTCATAGCGCCCTATGATTCCGAGTCCGCTCTCGTCGAGCGGGGCGGTGTCCGTGAGGCCAAGCCGGGCAGCGAGCCATGCCGACGGCCCGCAGGGGGCGCAGTCGAGCGACGTGTGGGCCGAGTAGACGGCCACACCTGCGCGTATGGCGTCGGTGACGGCTCCGGGCATGATATGCTTGAGCCCCTTGAAGATGAGGGGATGATGGCTCACTATGAGGTTGCAGCCGCGCCCGACGGCCTCGGCAACCACGCGGGGCGTGACATCGAGGCACAGCATGACGCCCGTGCACACCGCATCGGTGCCACACGGCGCAACCTGCCACCCCGAGTTGTCCCAGCTCTCCTGGAGCGAGAGGGGCGCCTCGGCCTCGATAGCGGCAGAGATGTCTGCTATTGTTGGCATAAAGATATGGGCTGTGTCAGACAGGCCGGACGCGCCGGACAGGTCAGGCCTGCCCGACGCGTCCGCAGTCGTGTTGTCTATTTCTCCTCCTTGAGGTCGAGCTTTATCTGCAGCTCGTCGAGCTGTGAGTCGTCGATCTGCGAGGGTGCGTCTATCATCATGTCGCGGCCCGAGTTGTTCTTGGGGAAGGCGATGACGTCGCGTATCGAGTCGAGTCCGGCGAGAATCGACACGAAGCGGTCAAATCCGAAGGCAAGACCGCCGTGAGGGGGTGCTCCATACTTGAAGGCGTTCATCAGGAAGCCGAACTTGTATTGTGCGTCCTCTTCGCTCAGGCCGAGCAGGCGGAACATCTTGTCCTGAAGCTTGGCCTCGTGGATACGTATCGAGCCGCCGCCAAGCTCATTGCCGTTGACCACCATGTCGTATGCTGTGGCGCGCACGGCACCCGTGTCGGTGTCGAGCATGTCGATGTCGTCGGGGTTAGGCGATGTGAAGGGATGGTGCATGGCGTAATAGCGCTGGGTCTCGTCGTCCCACTCGAAGAGGGGGAAGTCCACGACCCAGAGGCACGAGAACTTCTGCGGGTCTCTCAGGCCGAGGCGCGAGCCCATCTCGAGACGGAGCTCGTTGAGCTGCTTGCGGGTCTTCATCACGGGGCCGGCCAGTATCAGCATCAGGTCGCCGGGATTGGCGCCTGCACGCTCGCCCCATGCGCGTATCTGCTCGTCGGTGAAGAACTTGCCTACCGACGACTTGATGGAGCCGTCCTTCTCGAACTTGACCCACATCATACCCTTGGCGCCTACCTGCGGACGCTTGACAAAGTCGGTGAGCTGGTCGAGCTGCTTGCGGGTATAGTCGGCACAGCCGGGAGCCACGATGGCGCCCACATAGTCGGCATCGTCCATCACTGAGAATCCGCTCCCCTCGGTGAGGTCCTTGAGCTCGACAAACCTCATGCCGAAGCGGGTGTCGGGCTTGTCAGAGCCATAATATTTCATGGCGTCGGCCCATGTCATGCGGGGGAAGGGCTCTGTGAAATCTATATCCTTGACATACTTGAAGATGTGCTTCACGAGTCCCTCGAACATCTGCAGCACGTCCTCCTGGGTCACAAACGACATCTCGCAGTCGATCTGTGTGAACTCGGGCTGACGGTCGGCGCGCAGGTCCTCGTCGCGGAAGCACTTGACTATCTGGAAATAACGGTCGAAACCGCTCACCATGAGCAACTGCTTGAATGTCTGGGGCGACTGGGGCAGCGCGTAGAACTGTCCGGGATTCATGCGCGAGGGCACCACAAAGTCGCGCGCACCTTCGGGGGTCGATTTGATGAGCACGGGTGTCTCGACCTCGAGGAACCCTTTGGAGTCGAGATAGCGGCGTATCTCGAAGGCCATGCGGTGACGCAGCTCGAGGTTTGAGCGCACGCACCCGCGGCGCAGGTCGAGATAGCGGTACTTCATGCGCAGGTCATCGCCGCCGTCCGTATTGTCCTCTATGGTGAAGGGGGGAATCTCCGAGGTGTTGAGCACCTTGAGGTCCTTGGCTATTATCTCGATGTCGCCGGTGGGGAGATGGTCGTTCTTGCTGGTACGTTCGGCCACTGTGCCCGAAATCTGCACCACATATTCGCGGCCCAGTTTGTTGGCGGCCTCGCAGAGCGCGGCGTCGGTGTCCATGTCGAAGACAGCCTGGGTGATGCCATATCGGTCACGGATGTCTACGAACGTCATGCCACCCATTTTGCGGGTGCGCTGCACCCACCCTGCCAGGGTGACGTCGCGGCCCGCGTCGCTCAGGCGCAGCTCGCCGCAAGTATTTGTCCTATACATATATTGAAATAATGTGATTTTTGCTCTTATCCCACAAAATTACACAAAATTCCCCGACAGACAAAAAAACCAAACGAGAAGATGATATCACATCGTCTTCTCGCTTAGATAATAAACCAATCATTATCACATTTCTTGCAATGGAAAAAGTAATTTTGCTATGTACTTTATCAACGCGCCACAGAGCAAATGGTTCACCGGGAATGAAAAAAAATCATATAAAAACCGAATTTTTTTGGCTTTGAGCCCCGAAATTGCTAAATTAGCGGATGAAAGCGGTGTGTCTTAACTAATTTTAAGCCCTGTGGGCATATCCGTTGCACCGCTTTGGCACTATCTTTGCATCAAAGAAACAAAACACCCTATACAGAATGGCAAAAAAAGAAACCACCAAGGTTGCGGCGGCTGCCAATGACCCCGCCAAGGCCAAGCTCAATGCCCTGGCACAGGCCATGGGCAATATAGAGAAGAATTTCGGACGCGGCGCCATCATGAAGCTCGGCGACGAGCAGATCGAGGATGTCGACGTGATTCCCTCGGGCTCCATAGGCCTCGACTACGCCCTCGGCGTGGGCGGCTATCCCCGTGGCCGCATCATCGAGATATACGGCCCCGAGTCGTCGGGCAAGACAACCCTGGCCATCCACGCCATAGCCGAGGCGCAGAAGGCCGGAGGCATCGCCGCCATCATCGACGCCGAGCATGCCTTTGACCGTTTCTATGCCGAGCAGCTCGGTGTGGATGTCAACAACCTGCTCATGGCCCAGCCCGACAACGGCGAGCAGGCCCTCGAGATTGCCGAACAGCTGATACGCTCGAGCGCCATCGACATCCTCGTGGTCGACTCGGTCGCCGCCCTCACCCCCAAGAGTGAGATTGACGGCGACATGGGCGACAAGAACGTGGGCGTGCAGGCACGACTGATGAGCCAGGCCATGCGCAAGCTCACCGGTACCATCTCGCGCACCAATACCTGCTGCATCTTCATCAACCAGCTCCGCGAGAAGATCGGCGTGATGTTCGGCCCCTCGGAGACCACCACAGGCGGCAACGCCCTCAAGTTCTATGCCTCGGTGCGCATCGACATCCGCCCCTCTACGGCCATCAAGGACGGCGACGAGGTGCTGGGCAAGCTCACCAAGGTGAAGGTGGTCAAGAACAAGGTGGCGCCCCCCTTCAAGCGCGCCGAGTTTGACATCATGTTCGGCGAGGGCATATCGCGCAGCGGCGAGATAATCGACCTCGGCGTGAACCTCGGCATCATCAAGAAGTCGGGCTCGTGGTTCTCGTACAACGACTCGAAGATAGGCCAGGGGCGCGACGCCGCCAAGCGCATGATGCAGGACAATCCCGAGCTGGCCGACGAGATAGCCGCCAAGATCATGGAGGCACTCAAGGAGCAGTCTGCCACCGGCAAGAAGGGTGCACCCGTGCGCCGCACACCTGCCGCCGCTCAGTCTGACGCCGACAGCGAGGCAGCCGACATCGCCGCCATCCCCGACACCGACTTTGACGACGGCACCCTCCCCCTCCCCGACGATTTCTCTATCGAGGAGGACATCTGAGAGACAGGGCTCCAGGATGCCTGAAAATGAATGAGCCGTGCTCCACACATCGTGAAGCACGGCTCATTCATTGTCTATCGGGATTTATTTCTTTATGGGAGAGATGCCGAAATCGGGTGCCTCCCATGTGTTTGAGAATACTTTCGAGTCTTCGGCAGGATAGAAGGTCCATGAGTATTGCGAGGCGTCGTGTACCCATGAGCCGAAACCGGCTATGGGGTTGTCTACATTGCCGTTGTGCGTGCCGGGATATGCGTCATGTATCGCCACCATCTCGCGCGGCCATGACCAGTTGACCGGAAGCAGTATCATCTGTGGCGATACGGCGTCGTCTCCCTGGGTTCCCGGCGCCTTTACCGAGGTCACATGATTCCCCTCGTCATCGAACACGCGGAGGGAGAATCCGCCCATGTTCTCGCGGAATGAGCCTGACGAGAGGGAGAAATCTTTCGGAATCCCCTCTGTAATCACAATCTCTTCGGATTCGACAGGCCTTGAGGCATTCCCGGTTACATTGATGATGTCGTGATGTGACTGATGTCCGAAATACTCGTTCCAGTGACGTCCGTCGCCGACGGGCTCGCCGTTCATGCATAGCTGCACCTTTAGGGTGCCTCCGGCTGCGAGAGGCTTGATGACGAGTGTGGATGCGTCATCCTCGTCGCTTGTCAGGTGCGATACTCCGAACACGACATCGTTGAAATCGAAATCGTCAGTAGAGCCCAGGTCCTCGCATGCTACTACCCATGACTGCACCTTGGTGCGATGTCCGAGGTCCTGGCGGTCTATGGCAAACGAGCCCTTGACCTCGAAGAGTATGTCGTTCATGTCGTGGTCCGAGTTGCCATATTCGCCATCCTCGATGCCGAGTATGGTGCGTCCGTTCCACTTGTAGCTCATGAACCATGTGGGAGGTGTGTCGGCGGGTATCTTGCTGCAGCCTGTATGCTTCTTGTTGCCGTCCTTGTGATGGAACGGGCGTCCGAGCCATGCGTTCATCCACGGTAGCGAGTAGCGCACTGCCGAGCGGCCCATGGCCCTCCCCTTGTCGGAGAAGAAGAAACCTCCCTCGCAGATGATGAAGAACCCTATCTTGGTACCTTTTGGGAAGTCGTATGAGGGCTTTGATAGGTCTGCCTTGACACCGGGATAGCCGTGTGAATTTATGCCGCGTATCTGCGGATAATAGACCAGACGGTGGGATGTGCCGCGATAGCGCACGTCATAGGCCGTAAGGTCGGCACCCTGTTTCTCCATCTTCTCATAGCGCTCGACATCGTTGGCGGGGCGCATACCGCTCTGGTTCACCTTGTGCTCGCCGTTCCAGTTTTCCTTTTTTGTATCGCTCTCGCCTATCAGCTCGAAGTCCTCGAACTGCTCCCCTTTTGCCGGGTCGAGACGCTGCATGTTGTGCCACGGCGACGCATCGAGCATCAGTATATATTTGGGAGCGCGCATTATCTCTATGTCGGTGTATGTGTCGTCGTAATAGAAATAGCCGAAACTGTTCCAGAATGTGCCGCAGCCATAGAGATAGTCTATCGACACCGGGCCTGTCTCGGCTACGGTGAATACCGAGTTTGTGGTCGGCTTGAGCTCCTCCCAGTATTTCATCAGGTTACAGTCTACGGGCCCGCATTTCTCGTGGAACACGCCGTTTGTACCCACAATGGATGTGAGGTCCGAGCAAGCCATCCCCTGGTCTGTGTCGTCGAACACAGGTTTGACCGTGGCGGAATGAAGGTCATGACCCCCGGGCTGCTCCTCGCAGAGCAAGAAGAGGTCGTAGGCATTGCGTGGTTTCAGATCGGGGTATGTCGTGCGGAACTCAGTGTTATATGGACTGTTGTCATATCCGTCGGGCAGTCGGTCTTTGAATGTGACTGTCTTGTCTGCCACAGTTATGGACGAGGCCATGTCGAACACTTTTTCTTTCACAGCCTCGCCGGGGCTGACAATGGCTGCATCAGCACTGATCTGCATGGCTCTGTTGCGTATCGCGAGGCTCTTCACGCTCACCACCCTGCCGTCGGGGCCGACAATCTCGACATAGGCATAGCGGTTCGATTTGGCGAAATCAAACTCTACAGTCTTTGTCGTGGCCGAGAAGCGTGCGGCAATCTGGCATCCTTCGGTACCGGGCATGCGGTCGTATATGCGCACCTCGTATCCTGGTGCGAGTCCGCGGGTCTCGATGTTGGCAGTGACACGTCCGGCCATGTTCCAGTCGTGGTCGTGGTCCGGGACTCCGAATGTCCTGACAAATTCGCGGTCATACTCATGGCTGACAGGAGCCTTGACGGGCTCGGACTGACAACCCGCAAGCAGCGCGCACGTGAGCGATGCCTGCAACAAATGTCGTATCTGCATCTGTGTGTCTTTTGGTTTGTAAGGGGTTATTATATTACTTATGGTATTCAGGCTTGTAACTTACAAACATATACAATAGCGTGCTATTTTGCAAATTTACAAGTGGTTAAGGACATAAATACAGATAAAAAGAACATAAAAAGCGTGTCAGGTCGAAACCTGACACGCTTGTATTCATAGTGGCCCGTATGGGCCGGAGGGTCTGTCAGAGCTTTATCTTGGATACGTAGGTGGTCTTGCCCTGCTGTATCACGAGGATGTAGATGCCGGGAGCCACACCTGTGGTGACGTTCGAGGGCTCGCCTACACCTGTGGCGACCTCGATGCCGGTGGTGGCGTCATAGAGCTTGAGATACTTGGGTGCGTCGTTGTCTGCCACGGTGTCGAGTATGCCCGAGTTCATGTAGCCGTCATAGCGCTCGGCCACCTTGTTGGCGCTCATCGCGCCGCCATAGATGGTGAAGTCGTCGAGGGCGCCGTCAAGGAAATTGTTGAAGGTGTTGTTGACATTGCCGATGACGAGGGCCTCGTTGTTGTCGTTGACAGCACCGGTGTTGTCGGCAGTCTCGGCAATCATCACGCCGTCTGCATAGATGCGCAGGGTCTTGGATGCACCCTCGCGTACCAGGACGATGTGGTGCCACTGGCCGTCAAAATAGCTTGTGCCATCGGCTGTGGCCTCGCTCTTGGTGGCGTCGTCGTCGACAGCGAACTTGAGGTTACCGTTCTTGTACTCGAGGCCGATCCAGTTCCCTGTGGCGCCGGGAGCGTCGCCCGAGGTGGTCGAGCCCTTGTGCAGGATGTATGCGGCGTCGTCGGTCGACTTGAGCAGCATCTCGATGGTAAAGTCCTTGGCACCCATCTGTATCTTGTCGTATGCTGTCTGGGTGAGGTAGTCGGTCGATCCGTTGAAGAGGATTGCGCCTCCGACCTTGCCCTCGGTGAGAGTGGGTGTGCCGTGAGACTCGGCAAAGCCCTCGACATGGTTGGTGACAGACTCGCCTACCTGGTCGAACGAGAAATATGCCAGCTTCTCGAGAGAGCTGCCCTCGGTGACGGTGATTGTGCCGTCGGTATTGAGGGTGACGCCGCTGGCCGACTTGAGCGAGATGCGATACTTGAAGTTGCCTGTCTTGGCGGGGGTACCCGAGATGACAAATGTCTTGGCAGCCTTGTCGGCATCGAATGTCAGGCCCTCGGGGAGAGCGATGACGGATATGTCCTCAGACTTATCCCACGAGCCCTTGATGGTGGCGATGGGGTAGCCCAGCTCTACAGACTGTGTGAGCGAGCCCTCCTCGATCTTGAGCACGGGGTCGTCCGAATAGCGGTCATAGAGATTGTATCCGAGGTGCGGGGGCTGGTTGTAGGCGGTGTTCTGCCATGCTATGGCCAGGCGGTAGTTGTGGTCTTCCATCAGGCAGGGCACGCGATAGGCCGATTCGGTGGTGGTGGTGAAGATCATGATGTCCTCGGGCTTCTCATAATCCCAGAGTATCAGCTCCTCGCGCCAGTCACCGAGGATGTCTGCCTGCAGGCAGGGTGTGGCCTTGGTGGTGTTGCAGCTCTGCGCGTTGTATTTGTTGAAGGCCATCAGTGTCGACTCGCCGGTCAGTGTGGCGTTGCTCTTCTTCACGGTCGGAGCTGCCTTGCCGGTAGTGCTGTTATAGTGGCCGTCAAAGAGCTCGTCGAGCAGGTCGCCGTCCCAGTATATGCGGAAATTCACATCGGGGCGTCTCGAGCTGACAAGGTTGCCATGGCAGTCAAAGACAGCGTTGTCGCCCGACGAGTTTGTCTCATACGATTTCTGGGGCCACATCTCATGTCCGCGCCAGTTGGCCGAGAGGTCGGCCACGAGGCCACGGCCTATGTCGTTGCCCGACTGCTTGAGGCTCCAGATGATTTCGCCTGTCTTGGCGTCGCGCAGCTCGGTGTCATATTTATAGTACGAGTCTTTCTCCTCGTGTACCATGAACACCTCCAGGCCGGGATGCTCGGGGTCGAAATCGCCCAGGTGCAGGGCGTCACCGTGGCCTCCGCCTGTGCGGTAGAGCAGTGAGCCGTCGTGGTCTACGGCAGCGGCGCCATAGACGATCTCGTCAAATCCGTCGCCGTCACAGTCGCCGATGGTGAGCGAGTGGGCACCCTCGCCATAGAGGCCCTGCTTCTTGGTCTCGCTCTTGTGCAGCCACTTCTCGGTCAGTTTTGTGCCGTCAAAGTCGACTGCCCATACGTATGCGTGTGTGTAGTAGCCGCGGCAGAAGATTGCCGAGGGCTTCACTCCGTCGAGATATGCCACGCCGGCCAGATAACGCTCGGGGCGGTTATAGTTGTCTGATTTCTGTGAGCCTGTCTGCATCGCGCCCCACTCGGAGGCCGACTTGATGTCGCGGGGCGGATTGTAGGCTATGGTGTTGATCTCGGCGCCTGTCAGGCCGTTGAACACTGTGAGGTATTCGGGACCGCTGACGACATGGCCGTTCGAGTTGGCGTATGCCTTGGTGGGATCGTCCGAGCCCATGATGACATTCTTGCCTGTACCGTCCTTGGTGCCGGGGGCTGTCTTGCATATCATCTCGGCTTTGCCATCCTTGTCAAAGTCGTAGACCATGAACTGGGTATAGTGTGCGCCCGCACGGATATTCTGGCCCAGGTCGATGCGCCACAGCTTCTGGCCGTCGAGGGTGTAGCAGTCGATGAAGACGTTGCCTGTCTTGCCGTTCTGCGAGTTATCTTTCGAGTTTGAGGGATCCCACTTTACGAACAGTTCATAACGGCCGTCACCGTCGACGTCGCCCACCGACATGTCGTTGGGGGTATAGGTGCAGCCGCTTCCTGTGGGACGGTCGAGTGTGAGGCGGCGGTAGACATCGGCCTCGACAGTGGCCTCGGGCGAGGTCTCGACGACTGTGCCTCCGACAGTAGCCTTGATGACATATTTCGAGGTGGCTGTTCCGGCGGCATCCTTGATATTGGTGCCTGCGGTGATGGGCTCGGTGTTGACCTTGGTGCCGTCACGATAGACGTCGAAGGTCATCGAGGGGTCGTCTGATGTCAGCGAACGCCACGAGATGAAATTGCCTGACGAGGTCTTGACTGCTATGACACCACGGTCAAGCTTCTCGGCTACAGGAAAGGCCGACGCGCTCCCCGCTGCCAGAGCAAGTGCAAGGATTGTGGTAGAGATTTTTTTCATGTATGACTCAGGTTAAACAATTATTTGATTGATATTCAAGGGTACAAAGATAGAACAAATTATCGAGAAATGAAAATCTGGCAAAGAGAAATTAGGAATTAGAAATTAGGAATGGGGGGATGGTCACATTCTCCTTATTCCTCATTTCTAATTTCTAATTCCTAATTCCTGATAGTGAGCCCCGCGAGGGGCGATGTCATAGGTTGTTGCGAATGCCATCGCCCCTTGGCGGGGCTCATATTTTCATATTGTCATCTTTCCCGGGGTTTCTTGAGGTCACCCCGGGTTATTCATGACGACGGCCCTCCGGGCCTTGGAATAATGAGGAATTAGGAATTAGGAATTAGAAATTAGGAATGACGAGAATCCTCATTCCTAATTCCTGATGGTGAACCTTCCGGGCCTTGGAATAATTAGAAATGAGGAATTAGAAATTATAAATGACGAGACTCCTCATTCCTAATTCCTGATGGTGAACTCTCCGGCCTTGGAATAATTAGGAATTAGGAATTAGAAATGACGGGACTCCACATTTCTAATTCCTAATTCCTAATTATTTAATAACTTTGGTCACGGTGTTGCCCTGACGGCGGATGAAGACGCCGCCCTCGGGGTTGTTGACACGGATGCCCTGGAGGTTGTAGTATTCTACGGGAGCTTCGCTGTCGTCGGTCACGACGTCACAGATGCCCGACTCGCCTACGATGTCCTTGCCATATACCATAGTGGCATTGACAATCTCGTTGGTGGCCGAGTCGATGACATAGCAGATGGCGTTGATCTTGGCCGGGTCAAGCACGGCGTCAGACATTGTGAGCTTGTGGGTATAGGTGTACTCCTTGCCTCCCTCGATGGTGGCGGGGATTGAACCTGCGATGCCCTTGTATGTGTCGATCATGCGGGCAACATCGTTGAAGATGGTGGGCGCTGTGCTGGGCTTGGTGTCCCACTCTGTGCCTGTACCGCTGCCACGCAGACCGTTGGACTGGTTGTAGGGGCCCATGCCGTCCTCGGTGATGACGAACGACAGACGGTAGTTGTGCTTGTCGTAGTCGAAGGCAAACTTATTTGTCACGTCAAATACGAGGTTGTTGGTGCCCTCTTCCCAGTGGCAGTTCATGCCCATGCCGACGAGTGCGGGAGCCGAGTGCAGCTGGTTATAGTAGTCCTGCATATAATCGAACGCCTGAATCCAGCCCATGGGGACATTGATGATGCGGTTGATTGATGCTGCGGGGATGCCACCTCCGGCTGCGTTGGCGATAAATGCATAGAGGTCATAGAAAGAATCCACGGTCATGGGGTCGAGCGACGACTGGCTGAAATGCCAGTGTACGGCCACGGGGATGAACGAGCCGTCGGTGCCCGTGCGCGTACGCGCAGACAACAAGTTCGAGATAGGCTTCCTCTAT
>OMDV01000222.1_pt1 | contig 14715 bp, 9 predicted proteins | sample 1673671 | NCBI WGS metagenome assembly OMDV01 (sample SAMEA103958118, study PRJEB25191) | human gut metagenome | reverse complement strand
TGGTGGCGGCCTTCACTTACCTGATGACCGTAGAGCCTACGGCAAGTTTCTGGGACTGCCCGGAGTTCATTTCGCAGGGTGTCAAGCTCGAAGTTGGCCACCCGCCGGGCAACCCTATCTTCATGCTCGCGGCCCGCTTTTTCGTGAACTTCGCCGGTGGCGATATGACAAAGGCGGCGCTGATGGTCAACTCCATGTCGGCATTGCTGTCGGCAGGCACCATACTGTTGCTCTTCTGGACTATAACCCACCTGGTCAAACGTCTGATTGTCAAGGATGACGCGACAGAGATAAGCCTCACCAAGATGCTTGTCATCTTCGGTTCGGGTCTGTGTGGCGCGTTGGTCTATACCTGGAGCGACACCTTCTGGTTCTCAGCCGTCGAAGGTGAGGTCTACGCCTTCTCGTCGTTCTGCACGGCGTTGGTTTTCTGGCTGATTCTCAAATGGGAGAACCGTGCCGACCAGCCCCACAGCGACCGTTACCTGATTCTGATAGCCTATATCATCGGTGTGTCAATCGCCGTCCACCTGCTCAACCTGCTCTGTATCCCGGCAATCGTGCTGGTGATATATTACCGCAAGTTCAAGGAGACCACCGCCACCGGCTCACTCATCGCACTGGCGATAGCCGGGGCAATCGTGGCCCTGATACTCTTCGGCCTTGTGCCGGGCTTCATAGAGGTGGCCCAGTATTTCGAGCTGTTCTTCGTCAACACCCTCGGAATGAGCTACAACATCGGTGTGCTTGTCTACACGATACTCTTCATCGCCGTGATGATATGGTCGGTCAGCGCCCTTTACAAGCAGAAATCGGCCAACGCCATCCGCTGGTCGTTCCTGGCCGCCATCCTCCTGTCTGGCATCCCCTTCATCGGCAGCTCCCTGTGGATTCCGGTGGTGCTGCTGGGAGCGCTTGCCGCATGGCTCTGGGGCGCGAAGAAGCTTCCGGTGAGAATCCTGACCATCGCGTCGCTCAGTGTGCTGGTGATTTTCGTCGGCTATTCGAGCTACGCGCTGCTGCTCATCCGTTCCCACGCCAATCCCCCGATGAACCAGAACGCCCCCGACAATGTGTTCTCCCTCGGTTCATACCTCAGCCGCGAGCAATACGGCGAGACCCCGCTGCTCTACGGCCACACCTTCAAGTCATCGGTGATGTACCAGCTGCAGCCCGACGGCTACAACTATGACATCCTGCGCCGCCCCGGCAAGACCGTCTACAAGAAGGGGGTGAAGACCTCCCCCGACCAGGCCGACAGCTATGTGGCCAAGCAGGAGGAATTCAAATACGAGATGACCCCCAAGATGCTCTTCCCGCGCATGTATTCCACCGCCGGCGCCCATCCCCAGGCATACCTGGAATGGATCAACGCCACCGAGGATGACCTCCCCTCGGTGGAGACCCCGGTGGTTGTCGATGCTGACGGCAACACCGTGCAGTCCATGGCGATGAAGCGTCCGTCATACCTCCAGAACCTGCGTTATTTCTTCAACTACCAGGTCAACTACATGTACTGGCGTTATTTCATGTGGAACTTCGCGGGCCGTCAGAACGACCTGGCCGGAGAGGGACAGGCCAACCGTGGCAACTGGATTTCAGGCATACCTGTCATCGACAACTACCGTCTGGGAGACCAGAGCCTCCTGCCCGACGAGTACGGCAAGGGGAACAAGGGCCACAATGTCTTCTATATGCTCCCGCTGCTGATGGGTATCATCGGCCTCTGTTGGCAGGCGTTCCGCTCCAAGAGGGGAATCGAACAGTTCTGGGTGATTTTCTTCTTCTTCTTCATGACCGGACTGGCCATCGTGCTTTACCTCAACCAGCCCCCGTTGCAGCCGCGTGAGCGCGACTACGCCTTCGCCGGGTCATTCTATGCCTTCGCCATCTGGGTCGGCATGGGTGTGGCCGGACTCTGGACACTTGTAAACTGGCTGATGGGCAATCCCGAGGCTGTCCGAGACGGGGAAAGCCTTCCCAAAAAAGGCAAGGCTGACCCTGCCAAGAGCCATAAGACAGCACTGGCCATGGCCTGTGTCACACTGGCTGTGGGGCTGCTTGTCCCCTTCCAGATGGTGTCGCAGACATGGGACGACCATGACCGATCGGGCCGTTACACCACCCGTGACTTCGGTATGAACTACCTTTCGAGCATCGCTCCCAACGGCATAATCTTCACCAACGGCGACAACGACACCTTCCCCCTCTGGTACGCCCAGGAGGTGGAGGGCTACCGCACCGATGTCCGCGTGGTCAACCTCTCATACCTGACCACCGACTGGTATGCCAACCAGATGAAGGTGGCCACCGACGGAGCGGCCGGACTCAAGTTCTCTGCTCAGCCGGCCGATTACGCCTACGACCGCCTGCAGTTCAGCTACTACGATCCGGAGAACATGGTGAACGACACAGTGAATGTCTTCACCTCACTCGACGACCTCTACCACAACCCCGATGCCACTTGGAAAGGGGCGCGTGTAATGAGGATGCCTTATATGTATATCCCCTCCAACGCGGAGGCAGCCGTCAAGGCGGGTGTGATTTCCGAGCGTGAGCTTCCCGCCGCCGAGGAGACCATCGACATCGCCCTCTACCGCGACCCGAAGAACCCTGTCGGTGGCGCGACACTCAGCCAGGCCCTCTCAATCGACATGATCGCCACCCAGGCCAAGGAGGGGTGGAACCGTCCGGCATACTTCGCGATGACCGTTCCTGATGAATATTACCTGTCGCTCTCACCCTACATGCGCAACACCGGTCTCGCCTACCAGGTTTCACCGCTGCTCAACCCCGACGGAAGCAACGAGACCTGGATCGACACCGACAAGATGTATGCCAACGTCACCGAGAAATTCCGCTGGGGAGGTCTCGACAAGTTAGGCAAGGATGGCGACATCTACCTTGACGAGACAGTGCGCCGCATGGTGACCACCCACCGCACAGCGATGGCCGACCTCGCCATGGCCCTCTACACCGAGGGTATAGAAGCGCTTGACTCGGTAGGTGGCCGCAAGCCCGACGCCGTATATGCCGCCGACCGCTTCACCAAGGCAGCCCGCATCCTCGACATGATCGAGGAGAAGCTCCCCGTCAGCGCGTCACCCTACTCCATCCAGACCGGCTACCAGATTGCCGATGTCTACCTGCGTCTTGCCGCCGAGACCGGCGACCAGAAACTGTATGACAAGGGTATGAAGATTGTCCTCGGGGAAATCGAGCGATACGCCGCTTACCTCCCCTACTTCAACGAGCTTCGCCGCACCCTCCCGGGCAGCGGGTTCTCAGGGCTTTCCCCCGCCGACCGGTATGTGCCGACCTACCTCTACCTCCTCCTCCAGCTCTACGCCGAGGAGGGTGGCGACCTGAAGGTGGTCAGCGACTCTCTGGCCAAGAAGGGGGTCAACCTCGACGACCTGGAGGCCTACCTCCCCAACCGCTGAGCCATCCCCGGCAGTCCCCAATCCCTAAACACCGCGTAGCGTTATGCTTATAGAGCGTCCGCCGCTGTTCTACCGCCTCCTCTTCCCCGAGGCGATATGGCGAATAAAGAAAAACCGCCAGAAGGTTGTTTTCCTGACCTTTGACGACGGTCCGATACCGGAGGTGACGCCGTGGGTGCTCGACACCCTCGACCGCTACGGCATCAAGGCCACATTCTTCATGGTGGGCGACAATGTCGCCCGCCATCCCGAGCTGTATGAGGAAGTGAAACGGCGCGGCCACAGTGTCGGCAACCACACGATGCACCATCTCCAGGGGATGAAAGTGACCTCATACCGCTACATGCACGACATCACCGAGGCCAACGACCTGATTGACAGCCCCCTGTTCCGTCCCCCCCACGGGTTGCTGCGATGGAAACAGGCCCGCGCCATCAAAGACCGCTACAACATAGTTATGTATGACCTGGTGACCCGCGACTATTCCAAGAAGCTCACCCCCGAGAAGGTTTTCCAGAATGTCAGGCGGTTTGCCCGCAACGGCTCAATCATCGTCTTCCATGACTCCCTCAAGGCGGAGAAAAACATGAAAGCCGTGTTGCCGCAGGCCATCGAATGGTTGCGCTCACGAGGCTACACCTTCGAGCGGATTCCGATGTGATGCCCTCATCTGCCGACATACTGAAAGGGAAACTTCGCCAGGCCGGAGCCTTCGCCGTCGGTTTCGCCCCCTTGCGGGAGGTTCCGCCGGAAGTGATGGATGCCTACACCGCGTGGATTGCCGCCGGACATCACGGCGGTATGAATTACCTCGCCAACCATATCGGCATCCGCCGCAATCCGGCCCTGCTGCTCGACGGAGGTCAAGACCCGCGTCCCGGCGGAACGGTAATCTCTATGGCGTTTCCCTATTGTTCCGGCGACCCATACCACCCCGGGCGGCTCAGGATTGCCCGGTACGCGCTTGGCGACGACTACCATGAAGTGCTTCGTCAGCGGCTACGCCCCATAGCCGCCTGGATTACCGGCGAGACCGGGAAAGAAGCCCGCATATGTGTCGACACAGCCCCCATTCTCGAACGCCACTGGGCGCGGGAGGCGGGAATTGGTTTCATCGGACGCAACCGCCAGCTCATCATCCCCGGCCACGGGCCATGTTTCTTTCTCGCCGAGATTGTCACCCGCGCGGTATTCCCTCCTGACGCGCCCTGCACCCTTACCTGCGGCGACTGCGACGCCTGTGTCAGAAGCTGTCCCGGCCACGCCCTCGGTGCTGACAACTTCGACGGACGCCGCTGCCATTCCTACCTCACCATCGAGCATCACGGGGAATTCCCCCCTGGATTCATCCCCCGCAAGGACAGCCTCTACGGATGCGACATCTGCATAGAAGCCTGCCCCCATTATCGCCGCGCCGACTCTCCCGCTCCCCTGCCGGAATTCCTCCCCCGCGAATCACTGCTCGACCTCACCGTGAAGGATGTCACGTCCCTCACCCCCGTCACCTTCTCCACCCTCCTCCGCCACTCCCCCATCAAACGTGCCAAACTCGCCGGACTGCTGCGCAACGCCAGTCATCTCTCATCGGCCTATCCCCATACTGACAGGAAAGACTAATCCAGGCTTTTCACTCCAAATTTGCATTTTTTAAAACTATTCCCTACCTTTGCGGATACCTCAGCCAAAACACCATACAGGTTTTACACATACTTAATCAAATTTTACCCCCATAAACCAATCATTTTATGAAGAAAGCATTCATTGCACTTTGCATCGCAGCCGCCGGCATCTCGGCAGCCAACGCGCAGGAAGGCCAGATGGCCGCAGGCATCAACCTCGGAGTGGCACCCTGTCTCGAAGGTGACGGCGCTCCCACCAACTTCGGTCTCGGAGCCAAATTCCAGTACAACATCACCGACCCCATCCGCGTGGAAGCCGACCTTGAATACTGGTTCAAAGCCAAAAGCATCAGCGTCTTCGACATCTCGGCCAACATCCATTACCTCTTCGACATCACCGACAAGCTCAAAATCTATCCCCTGGCCGGTATCGGCTACGCCAACCTCCACGCCTCCGCTCCCAAAGTGGAAGTCATCGTCCCCAATATCCCCGGAATGCCCGACATGAGCGAATACCTTGAAGCACTCGAAGACGCTTCCGGTTCCTCCAACGCCAGCCGCTTCCTCTTCAACATCGGCGTCGGCGCGGACTACGACATCACCGACAACCTGACCGCCAACTTAGAAATCAAATACCAATACCTCAAGGACTTCAACCGCATGCCCATCTCCATCGGCATCGCCTACAAATTCTGACACGGTCGCTCCGCTCCCGGGGCCTCACGCAGATTCCGCAGATACGTAGATTTCTCGCGGATATATTTAAGATTCAGCGAGGAGGCTCGCGGATATTATAAAAGGGAAGTCTCGCAGATTACACAGATTACGCAGAGGCCATCCGGACGAAATGTTATTGGATTTCCGTCCGGATGGCCTCTGCGTAATCTGTGTAATCTGCGAGACTTTATAATACCGGTTTGATTGCGGACGCGCCACGGCGCGTCCCTACAAGCGGATAGAAGCCATCCGGGACGAATGGAAACCATCCAGAGGGATTTCCCTCCGGATGGTTTCTGTGGAATCTATGCAACCTGTGAGACCCCTCCTTTAATCTGCGGGAAATCTGCGTATCTGCGGAATCTGCGTGAGACTTTTGGGAGAAATGGGAATTGTGGGAGAGGTGGGAATTATGGGAGGTGGAGGTGGAGGGAGTATTCCGCGGAATCGGGGGTTAGTTTTCCTCGACGGATTTGAGCCACTGCTCGGGGGTGATTTCCTCGGCAAGCTCGGTGGTTACTTCAGTGGAGTATTCCTCGTCATGCTGGGAGCGGTCGAGACCGATTTGCTCGCTGCGGCGTGACACACGCATCGGTATCATCTTGTCGGTCAGCCAGTAAAGTCCGTAAGACATCACGAAGGTATAGGCTATCACTATCAGGATGGCGAGGATATGGTTCCAGAAGAATTCCGTGTGGCTGATGAAGCCGGGTTCATCCTTGGCGAAGTAGCCATAAGCGAAGATTCCCGTGAAGACCGTGCCGATGATTCCGCCGAGTCCGTGGGTGGGGAACACGTCGAGTGCGTCGTCGAAGCTCTGGCGGGAGTTCTTCCAGGTGACGGCGGTGTAACAGCATAGGGTTGTGACGAAGGCGATGAACATGCTCTGCCCGACTGTCACCCATCCGGCGCAGGGGGTGATGGCCACAAGGCCGACAACTGCCCCGATGGCTGCTCCGAGAGCCGATGGCTTATGGCCGCGCAGGCAGTCGAAAACCACCCAGGAGACCATGGCGATGGCGGCGGCGGTGTTGGTGTTGAGGAACGCGAGGATGGCCACTCCGTCGGCTGCCAGTGAGCTACCGCCGTTGAATCCGAACCATCCGAGCCAGAGCATCGCGGCACCTAAAAGCACGAAGGGTACATTGGCGGGTTTGGAGCCTTCGGTGGTCGAACGTCGACCGAGGAAGAGTGCCCCGGCGAGGGCGGCGACACCCGACGCGGCGTGGACCACGATGCCTCCGGCGAAGTCATGGACATGCATCATCGCGAAGAGTCCTTTGGGATGCCATGTACAGTGGGCGAGGGGGCAATAGACAAGTATCACCCAGAAAATCATGAAGAAGAGGTATCCCGAGAACCTTACACGCTCGGCGAAGGAGCCGGTAATCAGCGAGGGGGTGATGATGGCGAACTTCATCTGGAAGAGCGCGAAGAGCGCCAGGGGGATGGTGGTGGTGGCGAAGCCGATTTCATTCAGCTGCTCCATGGCCACACGCTCACTCTCGGAGGCGGTGACGTTGGTCATTCCGACATTGTCGAACATAAAAAAATCGGCTGGATTGCCGATTATGTGGAGGACATCGTTGCCGAAGGCGAGGCCGAAGCCGAATACCACCCATATCACACTGACCACTCCCATGACGATGAAACTCTGCAACATCGTCGAGATGACGTTCTTGGCCCTGACCATTCCGCCATAAAAAAATGACAACCCGGGGGTCATCATCAGCACAAAAATCGTCGCGGTAATCATCCAGGCCACGTTGGCCCACAGACTTTCGTTGGTCATCTCGAAGAGTCCTTCCCGGGGGGATGTCCCCAGCCCTAAGCCACAGATGGTGGCCAGGGCGGCAAAAAGCACAATCCAGCGCTTTTTCACCTCTCGTCCTTTCACTTTAAACATACCTTTTTTACCTGTTATATAGAAACTGTTTTTACATTCATCCTTGAAAAACAGCGGCAAAATTACATAACTTTCTCTAATCTACAAAGCATTTTGCCACAAATTTTCCATTCCACCCCGCAAAAAGTTTTTCCACACAAAATCTCACGCAGATTCCGCAGATACGCAGATTAATCGCGGATATAATTTAGATTGAGCGGATTGAACGGATTTTGAAAAAGGTCTCACAGATTACACAGATTACACAGATGCCATCCGGATGGTTTCTGTGGAATCTGTGTAATCTGTGAGACCTTTTCCTGACAGCGTTGACGCGGACGCGCCGCTGCGCGTCCCTACCGGGAAATCTGCGTATCCGCGGAATCTGCGTGAGACCTTTGGGAGAAATGGGAATTATGGGAGAGTTGGGAGGAAGGGGAGGGAAGGGTGAGTATCTACGGAATCCTGAAGGCGGAATCTTAAACGGGGAATCTTCAAAAAATTTTTTCGGTGGAAATAAATTCAGCCAATCTGTTGTTTATCAAGTTTTTTCTGTATATTTGCAGGACTATTCCTTACTTAGATATATTTCAAACAACTCCAAGAAATGAAAAAACTGGTTTATCCGCTGGTGGCGGCGCTATGCGCGTTGTCCTGCCAGGCGAGAGAGATTGTGTTGCTCGAAGGGCCGTTCGAGGCTGACTGGAGCGACAAGCATTGTGTCGACCCGATGCAGATGGTCGGGGTTGCCCCGGGGGATGTGATTCACGTCCACACCAGCAATGTCAAGGACTACGCCGTTGCTTATATCCGCACAAAAAGCAACGGCTGGGCGGCCATCAGCAGCGACTACGACAATTTCAGGATAACGGGTGATTTCGAGTGTCCGCTCGACCAGAAGCTGATTGAGGTGATCGACAATGAGACACTGATGTTCGGCGGCAGTGGCTACACCATAGAGAAGGTGACCTTGCTGACCGACCGTCCCGAAGACACCCGCGTTGGTTATGACGACCTTTCCAACCCCGATGCCTCTGAGCCGACAAAGCTGATTTACAACCTCCTGCGCGACTGCTACGGCAAGAAGAGCATTTCATGCTCTATGGCCGAGGTCAACTGGAACTACAAGGAGGCGGGATATGTCAATGGATGGACGGGTAAATATCCGGCCATGAACGGCTACGACTATATCCACCTCACCTATGACTGGGAACCTTACACCGACATCTCCCCGGTAAAGGAATGGTGGGACATGGGTGGACTTGTCACCATATGCTGGCACTGGCGTGCCCCTGACAGCGAGGCTGTATGGGAGGCGTATAAGCAGGACAACAACGACAACACCGTCTTCGAGGGGTTCTATGCCCCCGGCGGTGGCTCCCCCAGCACCACCTTCAGCGCGGCCAACGCCGTCAGGGAGGGGACATGGGAGAATGAGTTTGTCAAGTCAGACATCGCGAAAGTGGCGGAACGCCTGAAACTCCTCCAGGATGAGGGAATCGTGGTTATCTGGCGACCCTTCCATGAAGCCGCCGGCAATTCCACCATATACAGCGACGGCAAAGCCTGGTTCTGGTGGGGCGCAGACGGGGCAGCCCCTTGCGTGACCCTCTGGAAGATGATGTATGACTATTTCCGCGAGGAGGGAATCAACAACCTGATATGGGTCTGGACCTCCCAGACCAAGGACGCGGCATGGTATCCCGGCGATGACTATGTGGACATGATCGGGCGCGACCTCTACAACTACAAGACCGAGGATGCGGCCTACAACTTCAATTACCTGACCGCATATTATCCCCACAAGATGATAGCCTTGTCGGAATGTGGGTATTCCGGCGGCACCAGCCCCTATGTCAGCGAACAGTGGAACGCAGGGGCGAAATGGAGCTTCGCGATGCCCTGGTATCACTACCAGTACACCCCCGGCGGCAACCACCAGTATGCCAACAGCGACTGGTGGCAGGACTGGTTCGCCCAGGACTACGCCATCACAATGGATGAAATGAAACAGCTAAAGGAGGAATACCTTTCAAGCTCCTCTGTCGCCCCTGTCGTCATCCCCACTCCTGCAAAAGAAAGCGGATGGTATAACCTCCAAGGCATCAGAATCGCCGAACCCACCAGTCCCGGCATCTATATCAGGGATGGCAAGAAGGTGGCAATCCGGCCTTGATATCCCCGTTTCCGGGACGCTATCAAAGACGATTTTAGGCGCGTTTCCGGGGATTTCCCAGAAACGATTTAAGTACGTTTCCAGGACGATTCCGAAGGAATCCTTTGTCTGAATAGCCGTGGGTTGGCGCGAGGTAAGGCCGACAGGCCGAACCGAAGCGGTAACCCACGGTAAACGGAATTAACGGCACGATTCCGAAGGAATCTTTCTTGATATCTGACGAAAATGGGGAATATCAAAAAAGATTCCTCCGGAATCCATTTGATGGTGCAATCCAACCGGGGGTTACCACGTCGGGTCGCCCTCAAGGGGCTTCCCACCGCGCCAACCCCCGGCTATTCAGACAAAGGATTCCTTCGGAATCGTGCTGGAGACGCGCCTAAAATTCTCCCGGAATCGTGCTGGAAACGCCCTAAAATCGCTTCTGGGATTCCTTCCGAATCGTCGGGGATAACTTCTTGGGGCATTATGAAGAAGCATCAATACGCAATGAAGAAGAGTAATCAAATCATAAATACCCTTTGGAGAAGCTATGAAAAAGTCGGTGTGTCAACTAAATGAATGTTGACACACCGACAAATTGTAATCAATATACCCGGATTGGAGAGAAGGGAGGAATTTCCTATTTCATATCATCGGGTCAGCGGGCGATTTCGGCCTGCTCGGAATTGAGCGAACGGTCGCCTTGGGCGGAATCCTTGATGCAGAGATACCAGTTGCCGAGGTAACGCACAGGCTTGAAATACCAGTTGGTGGTGAACTTGTCGTTGACGGTCACCTTACACCTTACCTCATTTGAGTCAGCCGTATTGAAAACGTATTCGACGATTTCATAATCTGTGACAGGCATGGAAAGCATCGCGTCCAGGTTGGCAATCTGCTCATCCGACAGAGGATACGGCTCTTTGTCGAAATCATCCAAATCAACAGTGTAAAGCATCGAAGCAGCCGACTTTGTGTCACGTTCGACAAGACGCGACATGAAGTCATTGACAAGTCCGAGAGTGGTTGTGGTATCCTGTGCGGAGAGAGACATTCTATTCTCAACGGGAGCCGCAGTCTCAGTTTTCTCTTTTGAGCCGCATGCCGACAGAGAGGCCAAGGCAATCAGCCCCGCTGCCAATGTAATTGAAAATAAAGACTTCATAACTGGATAAAGTAAGGACAGGGACGTATCGGATACGCCCCTGCCCCATTGATTTATTGAATTAACAAGGGGATGTCATTAATTATTGTTGTTACCTCCCTGACCGATGGTAGGATCGATCTTGATGGTGAGGAAGCATTCTACGAAGCCCCACTTGTACTGAACCACGAAGGGAACGCGGATATTGAAAGCGTAACCAAGCACGTTACCTGCATTGTAGTAGGTCAGAGTACCGATGTTGGTCAGAGAAATCGGGCTGGCGGGAGTGTAGGTCAGCTTGATGTCGGGAAGGATGCTGCTCAGCTTGGTGCTATTGATGTTGCCGCCATTGAGGTCGGTGGTAACATAAGTAGTGATGTCAGAAGCAGTAGCCACCTGTACAGTACCATTGATAGGATCGAGTTCACCGACTACGACACCATCAACACCGTAATAGGTGAGATATTTGTTGGCATCGGTGAAGGCGATGTTACGCCAATCCTTGAAGCTCAGGTAGTTTGCAACCTGCATCGAGGAACCGTCATCAACACCGTCACGGAGAACGGGGTTGCCCTTCATTTCGGTGGTCACAGGACGGAGGAAGCGAACATTGTACTTCTCATTGCTGAGGGCAATCTTCTTATCGCACTCGTTGGTGGCAGAGATACCGATGGTAGCAGAGAGAGTCTCACCTTCGGAGAGCTGCTGGGCACCACGATAGTTAAGAATATCCTTGGCAAATACACTTTCCTGGAAGGTAACGTTGGGGTTGTTCACACCGTTAACCTTGTTGTTGTTGTCGATAATGGCGATAGTCTCAACCTTGACACCGAGTTTAGCCTTAAGTTCTGAACCTTCAGCCAAGAGGGTGTACTGTGCGCCAGACATACCTTTGACAGTTTTGGGAGCGTTTTCAACGGGGATGAACGCGAAGGTAGTCTTGGTGTTCACATAAGCGGGATAAGTGGTAGCATCGAGACCTGTCATACCAACCTTGTTACCAACGAAGGGATAGAGAAGGCTGTTGGTGAAGGTACACTTGGAATCGTCAGTGATTGTTCCGACGGGAACAGCGACGTTGAGGTGAGTTTCCTGCTTGAGGCCACCGTTGGCAGCAGATGTGGGCGAGTTGTATGTGAACCACAGCTCGGCAATCTTGCTCTCATCATTAACGGAAGCGGTAGGATTGACATTCAGAGGTGAGGGAGTCCACTTCAGGGTGATGGCCACATGGTTCTTGGCATAAGCGGTGCCGGGCTTACCATCGTAAACAATCACTACGCTGATGTCTTTGGGCTTGGTTGTACCGGTGAAGTACTCGTAAACGAAGTTTGCGGGGAGAGACCAAGAGATAACCTCAGTACCCTGGGGCAGGGTGGGATCCGGCTTCTTGGTCACGATACCACGCTCCTGACCTGCAGGAACTTCAACAATAGCATTGTTAGATGCGATGGTCACCTGCTGTGCGTCATCAGGCTCGGAAGCAGTCTTGGTGTCAAGACGAAGCTCATAGTTCCTCTCGAATGTAGCCTTGGACATATTGAGGGCGGCAAGAACCTTAGCCTCAATCTGAGCCCAGGTAAGAGTGAACACTTCGGGAGCGGTAGAGCAGCTTACGGTGTAAGCGCGTCCGAAGTCGAAGTTCACGGGTGTGATAGCATCTTCGGGAGCTACAGCACCGGGTTCAACGATTTCGAGTTTCACATAAGCGACAGCAGCAACGGGACGGCTGGCGGTAACGGTGTCAACGAGGCAGACACGAACCAGCGGCATACGACCGAGGCTGGCCTTGTTCTGGGCAGCACCCCAAGGCTGAGCCAGACCGCGCTCGTTCGGCATCTGAGCGCGAACGATAGCGTTGTTGGCGGGGTTGAGGGCAGCGTGGGCAGACTGGGAAGTGTTGTTGTTACCGTCTACATAACCAACGAGAGCATACTCATACTTGAAGCCGTAATCCTTGACAGGCTTGGACCATGCAACGTGATTACCTGATGCATTGGTATAGTCAGCCTGGATGTAACGGGAGATATCAAGACCCTGATCGTTGTTCCATGCAATCTGCAGGGCAGCGGGAGCGTTGATGGCCTCCTCGGCGGTTGTCCACCAGTGGTTGGGCTTGGCGGGGTTGTTGAGAGTAACACCAACTGCGGTAGCGGGAACAGCCAGGTCGATGTCGGTGTAGTAAGAAGCCTTGACAGCGGCAAAGTCAGAGGTGATTACGGTGTCAGTGGCAGCAGCCTTCTCGTTGAGACGAGCCTGGAGAGCCAGAACGGTAACCATTTCATCCTCGGCAATAGCCTTGATGTCACCCTGGAGGTTAGCTTTGACTTTCAGGATGCCATTCTCCACCTCACGATCAAAGATCTGAGCAGTAACAGAAGAGCTGCGGACATATTTGAGATCCTCGGTGATGAAGCTGAGGTCGAAGATGTTGTCGATGTTAGCGCTAGAGGGGTTGAGGTAGTAGTTGGCGACCAGAGCGGGGGTCATGCTTACCTCATTTCCCACGGTGGGCTTGTCGCCGGCGAAGTTACCGTCAGCGTTGACAGCCTTAACCGAGAGGGCGGGGAACTTGAAGGTAGCCGCGTCCATGGCCTCGATACCCTGATAGTAGAAGTCAGGCTTGAAGACGAGGCTGCGGAGAGCACCGGTCTTGGCGAGGACAATCACGCCCTCAGAGCCCTCGATACCAAAGAGGAACACGTCGTTTGCGGTCTCGACAGCGGTGACGTGGTCGTTGGCGGTAGCGTAGGAGATGGCGTTCTTCTGCTTGAGGATGTATTCACCCTTGGCGGCATCCCAGGTATAGAGGTCGAAGTAACCTTCGGCGTTGGGCTTGTAGTAGTCGCCGGGGTTGCCGGTAGCGCCGGGTTTGCCGTCTTCGCCGGGCTTGCCGTTTTCACCGGGCTTGCCCTGCTCGCCTACAGCCTTGTAGTTGGTGCGGACACCGTTCTCACACCAGTATCCATCAGCGTCGATGGTCCAGATGGTGGCGTCCTTGCCGTTCTCGCCGTTCTTGATAGTATAGTTTTCGGTCTTGCCGTTAATCTCCACGGTGATGACAATGCCTTTGCCATCGGAAGTAGGAGCGACAGACTTAATCACACCACCCTGAGAAACCTGCTGCGAAATGTTGTCAATCGCAGACTTGTTCTCTGCAACTTCTTTATTGAGGCGGTCGATATCGTCATCGTAGTCCTTACAGGAAGTGAACGCGACAGGTATCGAGCCACACACAACAGAAAGAAGTGCGATTTTCAATAAACCTTTGTTCATAAAACTTTTTATAAAATTATTAATGTGGATTGATGTTTTTTTGTGACGTTTCCGGCCTGATACAGACCGGAGAATTTATATCAGGACAAAGTTACGGCAAATGTTTTTCACCCAAGCGGCTGATATGTAGCATTGTTGACACGCTACTGTTGCGAACTTTGCTTCTTGTGCATATTGTCTGACAGCATCAGGAAAAAATCTTTGTTAAGCACCAGGGAAATGCGCGTGAGCAACGAAGTGTCGATACTGTTTTTCTGGAAAAGGCGATAGACATTCGAACGGTCGATACACAGTTTGCGGGCAAACCATGATACTGAACGTTCCTGGGCTGTGAGTTCCTCCTTGATGAGCTGTCCGATAGGTTCCATTAAATGATGGTTTATAGGTTTTGAATAAGAAGAAATTTGATTATTTGAATTTATTACTGTCCGCTAAACTTTATAGAGCAGCATAAAAATTAGGGCTGATTCCAT
>OMDV01000219.1_pt1 | contig 14736 bp, 17 predicted proteins | sample 1673671 | NCBI WGS metagenome assembly OMDV01 (sample SAMEA103958118, study PRJEB25191) | human gut metagenome | reverse complement strand
TGTCGGGAAGCTCGAAATTGATATATTCGGCGTCGATATCCTCGGCAGCGAACTTATCATTGAAGAAACGTTTCGAAAACGAGTGGGTGAGGGGATAGCCTATCAATCCGTAAACCTTGTGTCTGTTCATACTATCGGTCAGTTTAATAAGAATGCAAAGTTAAGCAAAAAAGAGCCTACATTTATCAGATGCGGGCTCTTTTTTATCAAAAGGTTGCTTTCAGTTGGGAAATCTGGACAGAATCTGTCCGGCTTTACGGTTTGCGGCTGCCACACTTGCGGGGTCAGAGGCATTGATGCCGTATTTCTCCGGGGCCGGAATCGTAAGCACTGTCCCGGCATTGACGCGGTTGGGATTCTTTATCTTCGACTTGTTCTCCTCGTAGATATATACCCAGAACACTTTGCTGCCATAGTGCTTGCGTGCCATGTCGTTGAGCAGGTATCCGGCCTTGACGGTATCCTTGACCGGGGCGGCCTGTGCCGTGGACTGTGGTGTGGCCACAGGTGCGGGGACGGGGGCCTCAGGGGTGTCTGCGACCGTTGCGGGCTGTTGTTCGGGCTTGGACGCAGGCATATCGGTGGCAACCGCAGGTGTAAATGCTGCGGAGTCGGTCGGTGCGGGAGCCGCGGGCTCCGAAATCTCTGTCATCTCAACGACCTCGACGGGAGTCTGGCGCGCCGGAGTGGGGAAGAGATAGTCGAGAGCAAAGTATATGCCACAGGCTCCGACCGCGAGACCCACGATGAGTCCGGTCACGAATCCCCAACCGAATCCTGGGCCCGATGATTCGGGCTGGAGGGTGACAAATTCCTCGGTATCCTCCTCGATGGGAGCTGGGACAGCCGGAGTCTTTGCTGGTGCGGGAGCCGGTGTGGCCTCGTCGGGAACCGGATCCGATGGGGCGGCTGAGGCCGATGGAATGGTTGGAGTTACATCGGGCTCGGGGGCCGGGGTTGACTCTGGTTCAGGCTCCGGGGTGGGCTCAGGCTCTGTGACAGGTTCAGGTTCTGTGACAGGTGCGGGCTCGGGTTTAGGCTCTGCGACAGGTTCGGGTTCCGGGGTGGGTTCAGGCTCTGCGACAGGTTCAGGCTCCGGGGTGGGCTCAGGCTCTGCGACAGGTTCAGGTACTGCGACAGGTGCGGGCTCGGGTTCAGGCTCTGCGACAGGTTCGGGCTCCGGGGTGGGCTCAGGCTCTGTGACAGGTTTGGGTTCCGGCTCGGATGCTCCGGCTGCTGTCGCGGCTGCGAGGTCGGCCTCGGAGATGTCGTCGCCGACAATCTCGGGCTCGAAGAGTGCGAAAGGGGCATTCACGGTGTCGGCCAGGTCATGGTCGGGGGTGAATGATACGGGGTTCTCGCCGTCGCCCGAAGGGGCGAAGGTTCCGAGTCCCTTGATTCTGACAGACTCGCCTCTGACAAGTGTCTCGGCTATAAGCTCGAAAAATGTCTTGGCAAATTTCTCGGCCTCCTCGCGGTCGGTGGCAGCCTTTGCTGCGATGAGTCCGGCCAGGTCGTGGAATGGAATCTTACGGTTCATAGTCTCATCTTTTTACGGAGCACCACGCTCGGGAGGAAATGCATTGTTATCGCCGGGGGGACAAGCAGACGCTCGCCGCTGACGGGGTCTACGGTGATGTGCTCGTCTGTCTTGACTGTCTGGAATGTGCCGAATCCGGGTATTGCAGCCGAGTCAAGCTCGGCTCCTGTCTCGGCTAAAGCGGCCGTGAGTGCGGCGGTCATGGCCGAGACACGCTGATGGTCGCATCCGAGAGTTTTGGCGAGCCGGGCCGTGAAGGTCTTTGAGTCCATTGTGTCTGTCTGTGATGGGAGAGTGATGGCGGCGGGGCGCATCCCCGCCGCCGTGAAAATGATTTATCAGTAGTTGCGGGCAAAGATGACACGGCGTGCCGAGGGTTTGCCTGTCACCATGCAGAATCCCGGGGTGTCGTCGCCGTCGAGGGGGATGCAGCGCAGTGTGGCCTTGGTCTCCTCCTTGATCTTCTCCTCGGTCTCGGGCGTGCCGTCCCAATGGGCAAGGATAAATCCGCCCTTCTCGATCTCGGTCTTGAACTCCTCGTAGGTGTCTACGGTACGGGTCATAGACTCGCGGTGTGCGAGAGCCTTCTTGTATATGTTATCCTGAATCTCCTCGAGCAGGTTCTTGCAGTATTCGGCAATTCCTTCGAGGGGGGCGGTATGTTTTTCGAGAGTGTCGCGGCGCATTACCTCGACCACGCCGTTCTCGATGTCGCGCTCGCCGATGGCCAGACGCACGGGCACACCCTTGAGCTCGTAGTCGGCAAACTTGAAGCCGGGACGCTTGTTGTCTGCGTCGTCAAACTTGACGCTAACACCCAGCTCCCGGAGCTTGTCGACGATGGGATTGACGACAGCCGCGATGACGGCGCGCTGGTCGTTGTTCTTGTAGATGGGGATGATGACGACCTGGATGGGGGCGAGGTGCGGGGGGAGGACCAGGCCGTTGTCGTCGGAGTGGGTCATGATGAGTGCGCCCATCAGGCGGGTGGATACACCCCACGAGTTGGCCCATACATATTCGGGCTTGTTGTCCTTGTTGACGAAAGTGACATCGAATGCCTTGGCGAAATTCTGGCCCAGGTTGTGCGATGTGCCGCTCTGGAGGGCCTTGCCGTCCTGCATCATGGCCTCGATGGTGTATGTGTTGACGGCACCGGCAAAACGCTCGTTTGCCGACTTGACACCCTTGATGACGGGCATGGCCATATATTTCTCGGCAAAATCGGCATAGAGGTTTATCATCTGTACGGTGCGGGCCTCAGACTCCTCGGCGGTCGCATGCGCGCAGTGACCCTCCTGCCACAGGAATTCGGCAGTGCGGAGGAACATGCGCGTGCGCATCTCCCAGCGCATCACATTGGCCCACTGGTTGCACAGGATGGGCAGGTCACGGTATGAGTGTATCCAGTTGCGGTATGTGCCCCAGATGATGGTCTCGGAGGTGGGACGTACTATAAGCTCCTCTTCGAGCTTGGCGTCGGGGTCTACGATGACGCCGTTGCCGTTGGGGTCGTTCTTGAGACGGTAGTGGGTCACCACTGCGCACTCCTTGGCGAAGCCCTCGACGTGCTCGGCCTCGCGGCAAAGGAACGACTTGGGAATGAGCAGGGGGAAATAGGCGTTCTGTACGCCGGTTTCCTTGAACATGCGGTCAAGCTCGCGCTGCATCTTCTCCCAGATGGCATAGCCGTAGGGCTTGATTACCATACATCCCCTGACGGCTGACTGCTCTGCAAGGTCAGCCTTGACCACAAGGTCGTTATACCACTGCGAATAGTTCTCGCTTCGCTTGGTGAGGTCTTTGAGTTCTTTAGCCATTGCTTGTATATGATGATTTTGTTCTGATTCCTGACGGTTTATCTGAGCAGTCCCTTGTGGGCGTCGGTGATGAGCCTGGGCCCGGGGACAAGGTAAATCTCGAGACGGCGGTTCTCGGCGCGCCCCCGGCGCGAGTCGTTGGGCTCGACGGGGTCTGTGTCGCCCATCTCGTAGGGTATTATGATGACGTCTTCGCTGACCTGACTGAGCAGCCAGTCGTAGACTGAGTTGTTGCGTCGGTGGGATAGCTCCATATTGTATGCCGGGGAGCCTGTGTTGTCGGTATGTACGGCATAGACAACCTTGTACATGTCGGGAGTCTTGAGGAGTGCGGTGAGGGGTGAGAGTCTCGAGGGGGCCTCGGATGCGAGGAGAGTGTCGTTGGGGAGGAAGAGCTGGTCGGTGGGCACGGTGACGAGCACGACCTCGTCGTCGCGCATCATGTCGACGGTATATCCGCGCTTGGCCAGGTCGGTGCCGAGCCGCTTCATGTGGCGGCTCACGGCGGCGTGTTCCTTGTCCGGGACATCGGGGGTCATGAGGTTCTGCTCAAGATCCATGTCCATGAACAGGGTCTCGTCATACCCCTTGTACGGGTCTGACCATCCTCCCCTGGCGAGCGCAGCAGGAAGGATGACGAGTGTAAGTATGAGGGAGAAGAGGGTGCGTTTCATATTTCGTCTTCGAGCGATTGTTCGTATCTGAGCTGTGCTGCCACCAGAGGCTCTACCTCGGCGGGAGTGACAGGCGACAGCTTGTCCTTGGCCAGCATCTTGCGCACATGGCTCACGAGGGCATCGACATTGACATCCTCCGAGTCTGCCTCGGCGTCAATCTCGAGAAGGCCCTGGTCGTCATACCAGTCCCAGATGATGTCGATGATGTTGAGCAGCTCGTCGTCGTCGATGCGTGCCGATGCTTCGGGCGACAGGGTGGCACGCATGGCGGCCACGGCATCTTTTTCCTGAAATTCTTTCATTTCCGTATTTATCTGTTAAGGTCTACGATTTCGGCCGGGATTGAGGTGTGTATGATGCGTGCGGCGGTGTCTATGCTGTCGATAAACTCGTCTGCCACGGGTATAAGTATCTCGTTGCCGTCGCTGCCGGTGACAACGAAGAGCACGTTCTCGGTCTGGTCGTTGACGTCTGTAATCTCGCCAAGTTCTCCGAGGGTGGAGTCGCTGATGCTGAATCCGATGAGGTCTGAGGCATAGAATCCGTCGGCGTCCGGGTCGAGCTCTTCGGGCTCGGGCAGGTCGTCGGCGTGTATTCCGAACTGCTTCCCTACAAAGGGGCGGGCCTTCTCCTCGCTGTCGATGCCGTCGAGCGTGACAAGCCATGTGTCGGCGGTGCGGGGGCGCGAGCTATCGATGAAGAACGGCACGGGTATCCCATCCATGTCGACAAAGAGGCACCTGAGCGTGTCGGGCTCGACATCGTGGCCGAATGTCGCCGACAGCTCTCCCTTGATGCCGTGTGTCTTGTTGAAGACTCCGGCGGGTATGATTTCCTCGGGCCTTATCATCAGCGTTTCTTTTTCTTCTTGCCTGTCGTCGGGGGTGCTATGAACTTGAAGTCATAGAGGCGCACCTCTTTGGGCGAGAGGCGTATCTGTCCGTGCGAGAGCTCGGCCAGATCGTTGAACACCCTGTAGTCCTCCACGCTGTCATGGTCGAGCGAGACGAGGACCTTCTTCATGTGGTTGGCTATCAGCATCACCAGTTCGTCGCGTTCGGGCCCTTCGGGCATCTCGGCGGCACGGTCTATCATCAGCTCTATCTCTTTGCCATAGTGGCGGTAGCGGATGAAACGGCCGGGATAGGGCACACGCTCGGGGGCTTCCTTGAACTCGTCGGGACCGGCCACCTCGACCGGGAAATCGACATCGAGCTGATAGCCGCTCATGAGCATTATGTGGTCCCAGAGTTTCTGGCGGTAGTCGGGCTGCTCCTTGAGCTTGGGAAAAAGGCGTCCCATGGCGTCGACTATGGCATAGGCGCACCGTGTGCGCTCGTCGCGGTCTTCGATGGTGAGGCAGTGGTCGACCATCTGCTGTATGTTTCGTCCGTATTCGGGCAATGTGAGCGCGGGGCGCCGGGTGTTGTATGTGAGCATAATCGTTTTTAATCAAGGAGGGACACAGGGAATAGGCCCGTGGCCTGTCCCTGCGTCCTTGTATGTATTGCTAACGGCTTCGGAGGCTTACATGTTCATGCCGCCGTCGACCTCGATGACCTGGCCGGAGACGTAGCTCGACATGTCTGATGCGAGGAATGTGGCGACGTTGGCGATGTCCTCGACCTGGCCTGCGCGGCGCAGGGGAATCTTGGCGGCCCACTCTTTGCGCACGTCCTCGGGGAGCGCTGCGGTCATGGCTGTCTCGATGAAGCCGGGGGCGATGGCGTTGGCACGGATGCCGCGCGAGCCAACCTCCTGGGCGATGCTCTTGGCCAGGGCGATGAGGCCGGCCTTGGAGGCTGCGTAGTTGGCCTGTCCGGCGTTGCCGTGGACACCGACCACAGATGCCATGTTGATGATCGAGCCGGAACGCTGGCGCATCATGATGGGGAGGACGGCGTGGATGAAGTTGAAGGCGCTCTTGAGGTTGACATTGATCACCATGTCCCACTGGGCCTCGCTCATGCGCATCATCAGGCCGTCTTTGGTTATGCCGGCGTTGTTGACAAGGATGTCGATGTGGCCGAAATCCTCCTTGACCTTGGCTACGACCTCTTCGGTCTGTGCGAAGTTGGAGGCGTCAGAGCTGTATCCCTTGGCCTTGACGCCGAGGGCCTCGATCTCCTTCTCTGTGGCCTCCATGTTCTCGTCGCGGCGGAGGTCGGTGAAGGCGATGTCTGCGCCTTCGGAAGCGAATTTCAGGGCTATGCTTTTGCCGATGCCACGGGCTGCGCCTGTGATAAGGGCTACTTTTCCTTCAAGCAGTTTCATTGATGTATTGGTTATTATACAGTTGATGTTTTTGTGAGTATGCTTTCGATGATGAATCCTGCCACCTCGTCGCGCATCGTGTCGGGGTCTACGCCGAGTGTGCCGAAGCTGTCGCGCAGGTGGCAGATGTCGACACCCTGGAACAGGAGCTGGTGGAGGGTGGGGAGCATGGCGGCCTTGTGAGGGTCGAATACACCCTGCCGCACTCCTTCGGCGATGACCTCCTTGAATATGTCGCGCTCCTTCTCGACGGCAAGCTGGCGTATGCGCTCAAGCCGACGGTAGTCGAGGGTGAGATAGGAGATGAACTGGCTGGTGGCCGACGATGACGGACGTATGGTCTCCTCCACGATGTCGAAGCGGGCCATTATATATCGCCTGAGCTTCTCTGCAGGCCGGATGTCTGACACGGCTACCTCGCGGAGACGCCTGACTATGGCCTCGGCCTCGCGCTCGATGACGGCCTCGTAGATCTCCATCTTGTTCTTGAAATAGGTATAGATGGTGCGCCGCCCCTTGTCTGAGGCGGTGGCGATGTCGTTCATGGTGGTGCGTTCCAGCCCGTTGCTGGCAAAGAGCTGACGCGCCACATCGAGCAGCCGCTCGCGTGTTTTTGTTGCTATAGCAGTCATCAGTGACTGCAAAGTTACAAAAATTTCCTATATGACACAAACAAATGCATCGTGTGTCAAATTATGGGACGGAAAGACCGCGCGGCTTCAATAATATTGTGTCATGATAAACTTTTATGGCGTTCGGATGGTTCAACCATTAGAAATGTCATGACGGGCTGAGGCCTGTTATGAGTTTCCTGCAAGATGCGTCAGTCAGATATTTTACAAATATAAAAATGCTATAGTTATGAGTTTTCTCTGGTACATCATCATCGGTATACTTTCGGGCTTCGTCGCCGGGAAGCTGATGCGCGGAGGCGGCTTCGGCCTCATCGTCAACCTTATTGTCGGAATCATAGGAGGAGTCCTCGGTGGCTGGGTGTTCGGTCTGCTGGGAATCACCACGAGCAGCATCATAGGCAGTCTGATTACATCCGTGGTCGGTGCTATTATACTGCTCTGGCTTACCGGGCTGCTGAGCCGGTCGGTAAACCGAGGTAAATAGAGCTGCCGTTCCCCTTTTCAGAGTCAAAGAGTCCCCCTGCTCATCGGCATCATTGCCTGAGCAGGGGGACTCTTTATATTATTAATGTGTGTCACGCGGCGATTAAGGTCAGGAATTAAAATTACACGCGGTTTTTTGTCTGTATTGGTAAAATTTTGTACCTTTGCACCCGAAAATATATCTCTATTGTAGAGATATTTATTTGGGATGCAGTTTTAACCCCATATTCTGTGGTAGCGGAATGCTCTGACATATCTTTTGGAAACCTTTGCTCTTTGTCTATGTCGATAAAGTCAGAGGAAGAGAGGATATGTGCGGGGTATGACTTTTTTTCGCACCATAGGTGAAATCATGACATTGGTAATCAGTGATATATAGCGATGAGCTTTCTTGAATTTGTCGAAAATAGGGTTGCATCTGCAGACGCTGACATGATTACAGGATATGCCGTTAGGTCGTATGTGACGGCTTCGGAAGCTGATAACACAGACCTTACACCTGAGGACAGGCTCAGGATATGGATTGCCGGAATGATTTTGGGTGGTATCAAGCCTTCGACACGTAAGAGGTATGTGGGCAAGCTCCATTCTCTATATAAGGAGTGGAATGGCGATGCCGGAGATGACCCCTTCCTGTCGGTGAGGGATGCGATAGAGTATTCCGGGACATATGTCAGAGGGGCGGCCGTGGCCAATCTGGATATGGTTTCGCGTGTGCTCAAGAAATCTCCCGAGGCGCCCGACTGGCAAGCGCTAAACATCTTCCTCTATCTGCTCTATGACGTGCGGATGTCCGTGGCCGATATGGTGAACCTGCGTTTTGAGTCTGCAGACCCGGTCTGTCCGCAGATAGAGGACATTCTCACAGCAATGCATACATCACCCAGACGCAAATATGTGTTTGAGCTGTTGCAAGGAAAGGTGCGTGAACAGAGGATTGTGAAGAATATTGTGGGCGATGTACATTCGGCATTGCGCATGGCGGGGATGAGGTTTGACAGCGGATTTTCGCGCGACTCCGTAACCGCGATATGGATTGCGGGGGCGTTTCGTTGCGGCATACGCCTGTCCGAAATCCGTGCCATGGTCGATTCGATACCTTCGGAATATGAAGCCCTCTCGCTGGTGCATCCCGCAATGCTTTCGGTGTCGCGTCGTGAGGAGATCATACGCACTGTCGCAGACTTGATTAATGACAATGCGTCGAGATGGTTTGTGATGAGACTCCGGGCCGGGAAGACACCCGAGGATATTGACCGAGGCGTGTGCGACATTATGCCCGAAAGCAGGCCTGATGTCGTATTCTATTACCCGAAACGGATCGTGACACGCAAGGAAAACAAGAAGCTGGTCAAGGAGGAGGTGCCATATATCCCCGGCATACTCTTCTTCAGGATGCGCAAGGACCGTGTGGCAAGCCTCTTCCATCATATCGGCGACATGGCCTGGTGCTACAGGATAAGCAACCGGCCCGACAGCCCTTACTCGGTTATCCCACGGCGCGAGATGGAGCGTTTCCAGCGGCAGATAGGCCAGTTCACTCCCGATATAAAGATAGATCTTGTCGAGCCAGAGACTCCACTTGAGGTCGGAAGCCGTGTCAGGATAAACGGCGGAGGCATGATGGTGGGACTCGAAGGGCTCATCGAGGATGTGCATGACGCCGACGGCACATGCACATATACATTGAGAATATCCCAGACAGCCGCCCTGAGATGGACGGTCCGTGTGGATGGAACATTCGTACAGCCTGTGGGCTGACAATATTTTGATTTCAAACAGAGACATCATAACAACATGCGCATAAGATTCATCGCGTCCGGCGTTGTGTGTGCGGCCCTGATGCTGGGGTCGTGCTCGACGCCGAAGAACATAACCTATTTCCAGGACGTGGCCGACGGGGCGACCGTGGCCCCCTCGCAGCAGCTCGACATCCGTGTCAGGCCCGAGGACAAGCTCTCGATAATCGTGACCACACAGGACCCGGCCCTGTCGAACCTGTTCAACCTGGTGCAGGTGCAGACACGCCTGGGCAACACCACATCGTCGACGACGGCGGCTCCGAACACCAACGACGGGCGCACTGCATACTATACAGTCGACTCACACGGCGACATCAACTTCCCGGTACTGGGGAGGCTGCACATCGGCGGGATGACACGCCAGGAGGTGGCCGCATACATCGAGGAACGGCTGCGTGAGAGCGAGCTGGTCAAGGACCCGATCGTGACCGTGGAGTTCGCCAACACGGGCATCTCGGTCATCGGCGAGGTTGCGAGGGCCGGGCGCTACGAGTTCAACAAGGACCGCATGAGCATCCTCGACGCCATCGCCATGGCGGGTGACCTCACGCCGACCGGGCAGCGCGAGAACGTGGTGGTGCTGCGGGAGGACGGTACAGGGCGGCAGCGGGCGTACCGCATCGACCTGACCGACATGGCCTCGGTGGCCGCGTCGCCCGCCTACTACCTGCAGCAGAACGACGTGATATACGTCGAGCCCAACGACAAGAAGAAGCGCGACACCACGGCGAGCGGCAACAGCGCGTACTCACCCTCCTTCTGGGTCACCATCGGCTCGCTCGGCGTGTCCATCGCGACCCTCATCGTAACCCTGACAAGATAACCCCGCACAAGACATGGCAGAACCGACAAAGAACGCGGCCCTGAGGGCCGCAGGCAACGCCGGGGGCGTGCCCCTGACAGACATCCTCTACCGCACCCTGCACTACTGGCCGTGGGTGCTCCTCTCCGTGGCCGTGTGCGTCGGCACCGGCGTGGCCTACCTGCTGTGCACCCCCAAGGTGTACACCACGACAGCCTCGATACTCATCAAGGACGACACGTCGGGCAAGACCGCCGGGGTCGAGGATTTCGGCGACTTCGGGCTCTTCCAGAGCAAGACCAACATACAGAACGAGGTGACCACGCTCAAGTCGCCCGACCTTATGGAGGAGGTGGTGAGGCGCCTGGGGCTCGACATGAACTACTGGCTTCCGGGGCGTTTCCACCGCGAGGTGGCCTACGGCGACGGGCTTCCCGTTGCCGTGCGGATGCCGGGGTTCCCGGCGGGAGGCTCGGCATCGTTCGAGCTCACCGTCAACCCCGGGGGGAAGGTGACGGTCGGCGACCTGCACTGTGACGGCGAGGGTCACGACGGGACATGGACGGGCGCTCTGGGCGACACCATCGCCACCCCCGCGGGCCCGCTGGTGCCCGTGCGCGCCGCAGGGTTCACCCCCGGCGAGGAGGTGCGCCTCGACGTGGTGAGGACGCCGCTCGCGGCGACGGCCAAGGAATACGAGAGCCACCTGACGGTGACGATGAGCGACGACAAGGGCACGGTGATAAACCTGAGCGTCACGGACGAGTCTACGCAGCGCGCCCAGGAGCTGCTGAACACCCTGATAGCCGTCTACAACGAGTCGTGGATACGCGACAAGAACCGGATAGCGGTGTCGACCTCCAACTTCATCAACGACCGCCTGGGCGTGATAGAGTCGGAGCTGGGAAACGTGGACTCGGACATCTCGTCGTTCAAGAGCGAGCACCTGATACCCGACGTCGAGGCCGCCTCGTCGATGTACATGAACCAGAACCAGCAGATCTCGCAGGACATCCTGGCCCTGAACAACCAGCTGCAGATGACAAGGTACATACGCTCGTACCTGACCTCGGACGCCTACGACGGGCAGCTGCTTCCGTCGAACACGGGCATCGAGAACCCCGGCATCGTCTCGCAGATAGAGGAGTATAACCGCCTGCTGCTGCAGCGCAACTCGCTGATAGAGAAATCGTCTGAGAAGAACCCGCTGGTGGTGACTCTGGACGGCCAGCTCGCAAGCGTTCGCGGGGCCATCATCGCCTCGGTCGACAACTCCATAATGGCGCTGACCACACAGATGAGGAACCTGCAGGGGTCTCAGGCGGCGACGACCTCGAAGATAGCCTCCAACCCGACGCAGGCCAAGTACCTGCTGTCGGTCGAGCGCCAGCAGAAGGTCAAGGAGTCGCTGTATCTGTTCCTGCTGCAGAAGCGTGAGGAGAACGAGCTGTCGCAGGCGTTCACGGCCTATAACACCCGCGTGGTCAACCGCCCGAGCAGCTACGGGCCGACGTCACCCAACGCCCGCAACATACTGCTGGTGTCGTTCCTGCTGGGCCTGGCCATCCCCTTCGGGGTGATCTACGTGATGGAGACCAACAATACGAGGGTGCGTGGCCGCAAGGATGTCGAGGGACTTGCCGTGCCGTTCCTGGGCGAGATACCCCAGTACTCGGCCTCGGCCTCACGCCAGAAGGCCAGGGGCAAGAACCTTGAGGTCAACGCCATCGTCGTGAAGGCCGGGAAGCGCGACATCATCAACGAGGCCTTCAGGGTGCTGAGGACCAACGCCGAGTTCATGTGCGGGTCGGGCGACGGGCACAGCGTCATCGCGCTCACGTCGTTCAACCCCGGCTCGGGCAAGTCGTTCATCTCGGTGAACCTCGCCATGTCGCTGGCGCTCAAGGGGCGCAAGGTGCTCGTCGTCGACGGCGACATGCGCCACGGCTCGACCTCGTCCTACGTCGGCTCGCCCGACAGGGGCCTGTCTAACTACCTGAGCGTGCCCGGCACTGACATCGCGCCGCTCATCGTGACCGACCAGGAGTGCCCCACGCTTGATTTCCTACCCGTGGGCACCATCCCCCCGAATCCGACCGAGCTGCTCGAGTCGCCGAGGTTTGCCGAGCTTATGGCCGAGCTGCGCTCACAGTATGACTATATCCTCATCGACTGTCCGCCCATCGAGGTTGTGGCTGACGCCCAGATCATCGACCGATACGCCGACAGGACCTTCTTCATCATCCGTGCCGGACTGCTTGAGCGCTCGATGCTCCCCGAGCTCGACCGCCTCTACGAGGAGAAGAAATACGCCAGCATGTCCCTCATCCTCAACGGCACCCGCAACGACCAGGGCCGCTACGGCTACTCCCACTTGTATCGCTACGGATATGGTTACGGTTATGGGTATGGATATAACTATGGTGAGGGGAAGAAATAGAAAACACATTTAATAACTGTTCCAAGAGACTACATATAATCCATTATAAAGTATAGCTTAGGAACTGTTTAATGGAAAAATTTGGGAACAAAAGAAAATTAGCTAAGAATACAATAATTCTTTATTGTAGAAGTTTGCTCACTATCTCTATAACACTTTTTACGAGTAGAATTGTATTGAATGTGTTAGGGGTTGATGATTATGGAGTATATAATGTTGTTGGTGGTGTTGTAGCAATGTTCGCAATTATCTCAGGATCATTAACTCATTCAATTAGCAGATTTCTTAATTATGAGTTGGGACGAGGAGAATCATCTAAATTAAATAATATATTTTGTTCAAGCATAATTATATTATTTTTGGTTGGATTTACTGTTTTAATTTTAGGAGGTTCAATTGGAGCATGGTTCGTTAATTATAAGATGAATATCCCATCAGGGAGTATTACGGCCGCAAACTGGGTACTCGGTTGCTCATTAGTTTCTTTTTTGATAAACCTAATAAGTGTGCCTTATAGTGCGGCAATTGTGGCTCATGAAAGGATGTCTGTTGGAAAAGGAAGACAGAGATCTGTGGAGCAGCATCTATTTTATGCTGGCAAAGGGTGAAGTGTCGAATTTTCACCGCCTGAAATCGGACGAGGTGTGGTATTATCATGATGGCAATGCACTGACAATCTATATGATTGATGAGGAAGGAAAACTGACCGCTGCAAAGCTGGGACTGGATCTGGAGAAGGGAGAAGTACCCCAGGTACTGGTACCGAAGGGGATGATCTTCGGCTCCGCCATGGAAGAGGAGGGCTTCAGCCTGGTGGGATGTATGGTGTCACCCTGTTTTAAATATGAAGAGTTTGAACTGTTTGATCGGAAAGAACTGCTGGAAAAATACCCGGAACACCGGGAAGTGATCCTGCGGCTGACCCGTGAGTAAGTACTTACATTCGCAAAGTAGTGCAATAAAGCGTTGCATTCTGTCGATTTGTGTGTTATACTGGCTTCGCATGTGAATAACCGCATGCAATTAGGATTTATGAGAGGGAGAAAAGAAAAATGAAGAAATTTGCAGGAATTATGGTAGCAACTCTATTGGCTTTCAGCCTGGTAGCATGTGGTCCTGTGGACAGCGCTGTTCAGAACCTGGCAGGAGCAGCATCCAACAAGGGCAGTGATGTGGTGACCGCAGATGACGACGGATATGCAGAGGGACGTATCGGAGATGTAATGAGAACTTATTTCTTCGACTACACAGTAAACAGCGCGTATACCTGCAAGGAATTTGAAGGATATACACCTGCAGAGGGAAATAAGCTTCTGGTGGCAGAATTAACGGTTAAGAACACAGATCGTTCTACGGTTACCATGTATGATACCGATTTCCAGATCCAGTGGGGCGATGATGACGATGACGATGCTTTTGATGCACCGATCACCTATTATAGTGATGCCGTAAGCGATGATCAGCTGCCGGAAGAGTATGATCTGAGTGTCAACGAAGAGAGAACCGGTCTGCTGGTATTTGAAGTACCCGAGGATTCCAAGGATTACTCTATTTCTTATCTGGAGCAGTTCTCCAATGATACCAAGGGAGATGTGTTCTTCGTATATTTCACAGCAAAGGATAAGTAAGATCAATCATATTATTTATGAGAGTAAGGACCGAAGTACTGTGGATCACAGTGCTCCGGTCTTTTTTTGCTGTTTATTTTTAATTTATAATTATATAATTTTTCCTTAATTGACATACTTATATATAGGTGCTATAGTACAAATAGAACAAGGGAGAGGAAGAAAGATCAAGAGCTTGAAAGAAGATCGAGATCAGAAATCCGAGACTGGTTCGGAAGTCCGATGGTGGTTACCGGAGGATGGAAAAGGTAAGAGGTATCGAAAGACACCGACATATGTTTAATAGAAAAGGAGAGATGACTTATGTTATTACCTAGCATTTTTGGAGAGAACTTATTTGATGACTTTTTTGATGATGTACCTTTCTTTGACAACAGAGCAGAGAATCAGATAGAGAAGAAACTGTATGGCAGACATGCACACAACGTAATGAAGACCGATATTAAGGAGACCGATGATGGCTATGAGCTGATCGTTGATCTGCCCGGCTTCAAGAAAGATGAGATCAAGGTATCTCTGGAGGATGGTTATCTGACCATCGAGGCTGCCAAGGGTCTGGATGAGGATGAACAGGAGAAGAAATCCGGCAATTAACCTGAACTTCTCTCTAACGCAAAAAACCGCTGCCCTTACGG
>OMDV01000218.1_pt1 | contig 14754 bp, 10 predicted proteins | sample 1673671 | NCBI WGS metagenome assembly OMDV01 (sample SAMEA103958118, study PRJEB25191) | human gut metagenome | reverse complement strand
CCGGTCTCGCGGTCGATGGTCGCTACGATTATCATTACGCCGTCCTCGGCAAGGTGTTTTCTGTCGCGTAGCACTACGCTTCCGACATCGCCGACGCCGTAGCCGTCCACCATTACCCTGCCCGAAGGAACCGTACCCGTAAACTTCATCTCAACGCCGTCGGTTTCAAGCACCTGACCGAGATCCGCAATGAAGATATGATCCTCAGGTATACCCATGCCTATCGCGAGCTTGCTGTGCTTCTTCAAGTGCTTGTATTCGCCGTGTATCGGGATAAAGAACTTCGGCTTCGTCAGCGAGATCATCATTTTCAGCTCGTCCTGGCAGGCGTGGCCGGATACGTGAACCTCGTACATCGACTCGTAAATTACCTCGGCGCCCTGCTTCAACAAGAGTCTGGTATTGTTGTCTATGATGGAGGCAAACTCTTTTTTCTCTTCTTCCGAGATGTTTTTCTCGGTAGTGAGCAGGTTGGAGAATCCTACGATGGCATTAAGCGGAGTACGGATTTCATGGCTCATGTTGGCCAGGAAGGATTGTTTCAGTTCCGCCTGTTCCGCCAGTTTGCGGGCGCGTATCAGTTCTTCTTCCTTGTCTTTGATCTCCTGAATGTTTACCAGAAGTCCGGTGATGATAGGATTTTGTTCATTATTCTGCAACACGCTGTATCTGAATTCCCACCATTGGTAACCGGTGTCGTTGAATTGGCAACGGTATTGGGCTGTTCTTCGTTGCCGGTATAGTATGTTGGATACGTTTTTTCTGAACCGGGCTTGTTCGTCGGGGTGTACATAGTGGGTTATTTCCTCTATTCCCAACAGGTTTTGGGAACGGTTGGTCAGTTCGCAGAAAGCTTGGTCGAGCACGGCGGTCTTTCCGTCGAAACACCACGCGTAGGTATTCCCTCCTTCCAGTGCAAGCGTTAATGCTTCGTGTTCGAACCTGAGGTTGCGCAAGGCTTCTTTTTTGCGTCCTTTTTCCAGTGTATAGATATAAATAAGGTAGGCTATCCCCAAAAGGAGTGTGAAGACCAGGAGGCTTTCAAGAATCAGGATGGGGGTTGCGTATTTTTCCCTCCACGGCCTGTACATGATGGTATATTCCGGTGGAATGCTTTCAAGGGGGATCTGGTATCTCTTCATGGCCTGCCAGTTGACCAGGTACTGTTTGGCGATTTGTTTTACCGCCGGGACGGGTATCTTTCCTTGCAGTCTTTCTTTGATGCCGGCGGTCATGTCGCTTAGCTGTGTTTCGATGGGGGCGAAATAACCTCCCAACATGTATTCCTTTATCCCGAATCCTTCGTTGATGGTTTCGAATCCGGGATTGTCGAACAGGCTGCCGATGCGCAGGGTGGTATAGTCCCGTTTGGTATACAGGAACAGGGAGTATTGGAAGACCCCGCTGGACAGCCACATCAGGTCGCGGGCAGCTACGGAATCACTGGACAGGCGGACTACGACGGTGGAGTCCAATTGGTTGTATTCGTTCAGCTTTTCGTACAGGGATTCATATTCGGTATCATCTTTGTCACTGATGGGGATATTCAGCTTGTCGGGCCGGGCCTCTTGTCTTTTCCATTGGTGGAGGGTGATTTCCGATCCTTTGCATTGTTCGCTCAGGTCTTTCCAGATAAGGCGGTCAAGCACGGTCCGGCCGTTCAGGATGTGGATGCGGACTTTGCCCATGATGCGTTCTATCATCCGGCAGGTGGTGAGGTAATCGGGTTTGTCTATGTAGCCCGTAATGTTGGGATATTGTGCCAGCAAGTCTTGGTTGGGATAATTCACTCCGCTGAATACGACGGGAATCTGCCTGACATACGGGTTTCCGCAAGCCATGACAGAGTAGGTTGCCTGATCATCGAGCACGGCAATCAAATCCCCTCCCCATGAGCGGATGGAATCTGCAAACTCGGAAATCCGTCGCTCTTCTTCTACGGATTCGTATTTCTCGCAATCCAGATAAAAGGTGCGCAGCTGGAAGTCTATTTGCTGGTCTTTCAGTCCTTTGACAAACAGTTTGTTTACAATGCCTGCACCGCTGTACCCTTCCTGGTAGGAATGGATAAGGGCTATTTTATATTTTTGTGCATAAAGCGGACTCCCTATAAGAAGGGCTGTCATAAAAATGAAAAAGGCCTTATGCTTCATGTCAAACGTGATTATTAAGTGAACCGGGGGACAAAGATAGGAATGTTTCTTTAATTCCGGCTATGATTTACAGGAAATTATTGGAAGAGAGAGGGAAATAACCATCCCGGTTGGTGGAAAACAGCAATTCCGGCTTCTTGAAAAACATGCTTCTTGCTTTTCAAGGAACCGGAATTGCCTGTGATAAAAAGGAATGGGCCAACCCGTCAGCGGGGGTTATTTGTGTTGCTCCGGAGACGGGGTACTTTGAGAGGCCGGTCCGGCGGCAGCGTTTGTAGAGGCGCTTGAAGCGGAACTTTTAGCCGCGCCGGAAACCGGAGCCGCTGTCTGTGCCGTTGTGGCCTGTTCTTCCCAGTGGAACGGTTCGAACTGTGTATCCTTGTCTACCCATGACGGTTTGCGCGATGCATAGATTATGAACGGAGCTGCGACTACCACGATGCAGCCGATAATCAAAACGGCAAACCATACGGTGTTGCTGCCTACCGCAATCTGGCTGGGGGGAATGAAGCTGAGCACGAATGCCAGCAGCGAACCGCAGAAACCCAGACCGCCGATGAGCCACATCAGTCCGTTGCCTTTGCTGCCGATGCGGAACGGGCGCGGGGCCTTTTTCATATTGTAACGCAGATAGATGGCGCCGCTGAACATCAGCAGATACATGATAAGGTAAAGCAATACGGTGAGCTGTGACAGGATTTGGTAGAAACTCTGTACGGAAGGCATCACAACGAACAGCAGGCTGAGCAAGGTTACGGCAAGGCCTTGGACCAGCAGAATGTTTTTCTGTACGCCGTTGGCGTTGGTTTTCTGGAAGAAGGGAGGCAGATAACCTGCTTTGCCCACTGCGAAGATACCTTTGGACGGACCTGCCACCCAGGTCAACACGCCTGCCAGCACACCGAATGCCAAAGCCACGGCGATGATAGGCGACAACCAGGAAGCATGGACATACTTGAAGTAATTATCAAAGCCTACCAGCAGACTCTGTGTCAGGTTGATGTCCTTTTCGGGAATGATGATCCCCAGTGCGAAGGTGCCGAGCACGAAGATGATCACGGTAATAGCCGCACCGATGAATACGGCTTTCGGATAGTTCTTGGCAGGATTTTCCATGTCTTTTACATGGATACCGCCCATTTCCATACCGGCATAGAACAGGAAGATGCTGGAAGCCAGTACCAGGTTGTCGAAGTTGCTGAAGTCGGGGAAGAAGTTGCCGTCAAAGTTCATCTGGCTCTGTCCGCCGGAAGCAAGGTAAATCACCGCCAGCACCATCAGCAGACCGGCAGGAATGATCGTACCTACCATACCGCCTACTTTGGCCACTTTGCCTACCCAGCCCATGCCTTTCAGTGAAATGAAGGTGGCCAGCCAGTAGATAATCAAGACCACCGCCAGTGAGTAATAGCGGTTGGATGCCAAGGCCATATCATGGGTGTCACTCATGCCGATAAATGCCAGTGCCACGGCTCCGAAAGTCAGGACGGTGGGATACCAGATGGTGCTTTCCACCCATTGCAGGAAGATGGCGAGGAAGCCGAATTTCTTTCCGTAGGCTTCACCCACCCATCGGAACACACCGCCTTGCTTGTCCTGGAACATGGCCGCCAGTTCCGCCGCTACCAACGAGGTAGGTATCAGGAAGACGATGGCCGCGAATAAATAATAAAATGCCGAACTCAGTCCGTATTCGGCTTCAGCAGGCAGCCCGCGCAGGGATACTACCGCAGTCACGTTCATAATAGCGAGGGTAAATACCCCTAGCTTGACTGATTTACTAATGTTTGCCATAAAGTTTAGGTTTTAAAAAATATATGTTTTTTGTTTACGGAGTTTATAACAACTCCCTGGAAATGATGTTTATCCGTTTAGGTTTATTAACCCGGAAGGTATCCGGAATGAAACAATCGTACCCGGAAGGGTGTTTCTAGAAAAAACAATATAATCAGTATCGTTTATGAAAACAGCTTTCTCCTCATTCATCTATTCCCGCAGGGGGATTTACGGGATCTTGCATATACTCATCCTGTTGATGTCCCTTTTTCTGGTTATAAGTATCTCGATAGATACTTTTCATAACATCCCTTTCCTGAATCAAGGTTCTTATCTGAAGATTCAGTTCTGGATATGCATGTTTTTCCTGTTCGATTTCCTGCTGGAGTTTTTCCTCTCGAAAGAAAAAGGAAGATACTTCACCAGCCATTTTATTTTCCTGCTGGTATCTATACCTTATTTAAATATCATTGATTTCTATCACATCACTTTCTCGCCCGAAATCAGTTATTTCCTGCGCTTTATCCCTTTGCTGAGGGGAGGGTATGCGCTGGCCATCGTGGTGGGCTGGCTGTCGGGCAGCAAGGCGTCCGGGCTGTTTACCTCGTACATCACCATGCTGATGGCCACCGTGTATTTTGCCAGCCTTATCTTCTTTGTGCTGGAACATAAGGTGAACCCTATGGTGACGGACTACTGGAGTGCGCTGTGGTGGGCGTTTATGGATGTCACTACCGTAGGGAGCAATATTTATGCCGTCACTCCTACGGGGAAAATACTGTCGGTGGTGCTGGCCGCCCTGGGAATGATGATGTTCCCCATTTTCACGGTATACGTCACCAGTCTGGTGCAGCAGGCCAATAAGCGGAAGGAGGAATATTATCAATCGCAACAATCGGAGCCGGCGGATACTAAATAATAGCTTGAACTTCGTCAAAAATAAGAAAAAAGTCTTATCTTCGTAGCCAATAACAAATTGCTAACCTAAATAAACAACAAGATGAAATTATTGGCTCTGTGTGCGGCGGGGATAGGCTTGATGCTGTGTGCCTCGTGTACAAACAACAAACATTTGATCAGTGATGAGGCTGAACGTGCCGCTGTTCAGCAGGATTTTGAGGCACGGCGTGATACGCTGGCCCAAGGTGACCTCTTCCAGGTATTCGAACAACCCATGAGCGATGAGCAGAAGGAGGCGATGACTTTCCTTTACGCCTATATGCCTTTGGCGGATATAGCGGATCATCCCGGTGAATTCTATCTGGAAAACGTGGATTACGCTTTCAAGGCGCGTGAGGAGATGCCGTGGGGAAAAGTGGTTCCCGAACGCGAGTTCCGCCACTTTGTACTGCCCATCCGCGTAAACAACGAGAATCTGGACGACAGCCGTAAGGTATTCTACGAGGAACTGAAGGACAGAGTGAAAAACCTTTCTTTATATGATGCCGTGCTGGAAGTGAACCACTGGTGCCATGAGAAGGTGATTTATACTCCCTCTGATGCCCGTACCAGTAGTCCGCTGGCTTCCGTAAAGACAGCCTACGGACGTTGCGGCGAGGAATCTACGTTCACGGTAGCCGCCTTGCGTTCGGTAGGCATCCCTGCCCGCCAGGTATATACGCCGCGTTGGGCACATACCGATGATAATCATGCCTGGGTGGAAGCCTGGGTGGATGGCAAATGGTACTTCCTGGGTGCTTGCGAACCCGAACCGGTACTGAATCTGGGCTGGTTCAACGCTCCTGCTTCACGGGGTATGCTGATGCACACCAAGGTGTTCGGACGTTATAACGGACCGGAAGAAGTGATGTACCGCACTCCCCGGTATACGGAAATCAATGTGATTGACAACTATGCCCCTACGGCAAAAGCCGATGTGGCCATCGTGGATGCGGATGGCAAACCGGTGACTGATGCCAAAGTGGAATTCAAGGTGTATAACTATGCCGAATTTTATACCGTAGCTTCCAAACAGACGGATGCGGACGGCAAGACGTTCCTGACAGCCGGAAAAGGGGATATGCTGGTATGGGCTTCCAAAGATGGAAAATTCGGTTACTCCAAACTGTCTTTCGGAAAAGACAATGCCTTGACCGTGAAACTGGACAAGACGGCCGGCGAGGCTTATACACTGGATATGGATATCATTCCTCCGGTGGAAGGCGCCAATATGCCCGAAGTGACTCCCGAACAACGTGCGGAGAACAATCGCCGCATGGCCTTGGAGGACTCTATCCGCAATGCCTACGTGGCTACGTTCATGACGGATGAATCGGCCCGTCATTTTGCTAAAGAGTATCAGTTGGATGAGGATGTTGTTGCCAAATTGCTGGTGGCATCACGTGGTAACCACGAAACTATCCGTGACTTTATGGCCCGTCTCCGTTCGGACAAGTCAAAGAAGGGCGGCATTGACCTGCTTCAGCAGATTTCCGCCAAAGACCTTCGCGATGTAAGTTCCGAAGTATTGATAGACCACATGATGAATTCACATCTGTGCGCCAATGCCGATTATTTCCGCAGATTTGTGCGTAATCCGCGTGTGAGCAACGAAATGATTACTCCGTACAAAGGATTCTTTGAGAAAGCAGTGCCCGAACAGGAGCGTGAGGCTTACCTTGCCGATCCGATGAAGCTGGTTGCATGGGTTGCCGAAAATATCCGTGTGGACAAGGATTGCAACCTGGGCGGTTCTCCGATTACTCCGGAGGGGGTGTGGAAGGCCCGTACAGCCGATGCGCACAGCCGTGATATCTTCTTTGTTTCCATGGCACGCAGCATGGGTATTCCTGCACGTATAGACGAAGTGACCGGAAAAGTGCAGTTGATGGGTGATGAAGGTGCTGTTGATGTGAACTTTGAGGCGATGGAACAGGCCAGTGCGCCTACCGGCAAGTTTATTGCCAGATATACGCCGATCAAGTCTTTGGCCGACCCGAAGTATTATTCTCATTTCTCTATTTCCAGACTGACTCCTGCCGGAACCTTGAAATTGCTGAATTATGATGAAGGCGATATTGATATGGGTGGCGGTGCTACTTGGGCTAATCTGTTGAAGAACGGAACGGCACTGGATGCCGGCAATTATGTGATGGTGACCGGTACTCGTCTGGCCAACGGCGGCGTATTGTCCCAGCTGACTTTCTTTACCATCAAGCCGGGGGAAACGACTACGGTGGACTTGGTGATGCGTGAAAGTAAGGATGATATTCAGGTAATCGGTAATTTCAACTCGGAATCTACTTATAAACCGATAGATAGCGATGAACTGAAGTCTATTCTTGCCACTACAGGACGTGGTTACTACATTGTAGCCGTACTGGGTGCCGGACAAGAACCTACGAACCATGCCTTGCGTGATATCGCGGCATTGGGTAAGGAGTTTGATGAATGGGGCAGAGGAATCGTGCTGTTGTTCCCCAACGAGGAGCAGTACAAGAAGTTCCGCCCGCAGGAATTCCCCGGATTACCGGCTACCATTACTTACGGTATTGATGTGGACGGTTCCATCCAGAAGCAGATTGCAGAAGGGATGAAGTTGTCTAACAAGACTATCCTGCCTATGTTTATCATTGGGGATACCTTTAACCGGGTGGTATTCGTGTCACAAGGATATACCATCGGACTGGGTGAGCAGCTGATGAAGGTGATACATAAGCTGTAGGATTCAGTATAAACAAAAAGTAACGCGGATATTCAAGTTTGCAAACTGAATATCCGCGTTAAATATATTGATAGCGTTTATGCTTACCTGTTGTTTACTTGTCATCATCCAAGTCATCGTCCTCATCGTCCCAGTCATCCTCTTTCTTTGATTTCTTGGGGTTGAGGCTTTTGTTTTTCTTTTCCAGTGCTTTGTCGTTTTCGTCTTTCATTGCCAGTTCGGACAAGGCGGCTTTTACTTTGTCAGGATCGGTAACGTCTTTCAGATACTCTTCTATCTTTACAGTACCTCCCATGGATACTTTTGAGTTACGATAAATCATGCCGCTGTCTACGCTGCTACGTCCGGAGAAATGAAATTCCGAAGTTCCGGTTTCTTCGGCAATCTTACGGATATTACCGGCATTCACACCGCATCCCGGCATGATGATGATCCGTCCGTCGGCCTGTTCCACCAATTCTTTCAGAAGAGGGATTCCCTTTTCGGCGGTAGCTTCCTGTCCGGAAGTAAGAACCCGGTCTATACCCAGTCCGATAATCTGTTCCAAGGCCTCTTTGGGATTGCTGCACATATCAAAAGCACGGTGGAAGGTGACACTCATCTCGCCTACCGCATTCATCAGTTTCTGCATCAGGGACACATCGACATAGCCTTCTGCGGTAAGACAGCCGAATACCACACCGTCCGCACCCAGCTGGCGTGCCACTTTAATATCATGCAGCATGATTTCTTGTTCAATAGGAGAATATAGGAAATCTCCGCCACGGGGACGGATAATGACATGCAGTTTTGTTTGGTTCAATAATTGGCGTGCCATACGGATTTCACCAAAAGACGGGGTTGTTCCGCCTTCCGGAATACCTGCACATAGTTCTACACGATAAGCACCGGCTTGTTGTGCCTTCACAGCACTTTCCACGGAGTTGGCGCAAATCTCGATTTTTGATTTGTTACTCATAAAGTTATTTAATAGTTAATTCAATTCCATAATCAACGTCATCGGGCGCTTTGGGCTGTTCCAGCATTTCTCTTTCAAATATTCCGCCAAGGGAACTCCAATGGTTTCTCTGCGTGAGTCCGTCATTGGTCCGGTTCTTTACGGATGACTTTGTTCTTCATAATATGATGAATTTGTCAGTGCAAAGATAGGCATAATGTAAGAGTGTGAGAAATTTTAGCGGAAAAAATTTTTAATTAAAAAGCCGGTACTCCTCTCGGAGTGAGAGAAATACCGGTTTTCCTATGGGAACGAAATGGATTATTGCACGTGGATGCGATGGCCATTGAATACGTTCATGCCCAGTTTGTTCATAATATGCTTGATGGCAAGCTGTGCTTTCACGGAGTTGCCGGCGTCATCCAGAGGAGGCGCGAAGGCTGCAATGCCCATGACACCCGGCATTACGCCCATGACACCGCCTCCTACGCCTGTCTTGGCAGGAATTCCCGAAGTGTAAAGCCAGTCGCCTGTGTGCTGATAGAAACCTACGGTAGCTATCATGGAGGTGATTTTCGGGGAGAGGGCTTTGTCGAACACTTGCTTGTTGGTGTTCGGGTTCAATCCTTCGTTGGCGATGGTGGCTCCACAGATGGACAACTGTTCTGCAGTGATGCCCATGGAACACTGGCGGGTGTAGAGGTCGAGCGACATATCGGGGTCATCGTAGATACGGTTATAATTTTTCAATAGCCAGGCGATGGAACGGTTGTTGAAATTTGTCGCCGACTCTGACCGGTACAGTTCGTCGATCAGTTGCGGGGTACTTCCGCATAGTTCGGTCATATTGTCTACGATGGCTTTCCACTTGGCATCGCTGTTTCCTACGGGTTGCACCATACTGTTGGCCGAGATGGCGCCGGCGTTTACCAATGGGGTGGACGGATGGTCGTTTTCCAACAAGATGGCCATGATGGAGTTGAACGGCAGTCCGGTAGCATCGGCGCCAATCATTTCGAGCACCTTGGGAGCACCGTATTGGCGGAGTACCAGGATGGCGGTCAGCACCTTGGAAACGGACTCGATACCGAAACGGTACTGAGAGTCACCCAGTTGGATGATTTCTCCGTTCATCAGGCAGATACTGATTCCGAACAGTTTGGGATCAATATTTGCCAGATAAGGGATGTAGTCGGCGTTCTTACCGTCTGTATTGTCCTTGTACAGATTGTAAGCCTCCTGGGCAACATCCTTTATTTGCTGGATAGTTATAGTTCTTTCCATAAATTAATTTGATTGAAGTAACCATCTACCTTAACGGCGGATGGTTGCATTATTGTTATCTATGCTTATTTCTTAGTGGCGTTGCTATGGGCATTGTGAGTGAACACAGTACCTTTTACAGCGATATTCTTGTCTTGGGCGATGCGGGTAGGAGTGGGATATTCCAGTTTCTCGAACTCGCAGATGGCATTCTTGATGTCGTTCAACAACATATCCGCCATGTCACGGCTGAATCCCTGACGTACTACCACACGCATAACTACGTAATTTTGGATGTTCTCCGGTAAAGTATAGGCAGGAACCATCCAGCCGCTTTGCTGTAATTTAGCCTGCAAATCGTACAGAGTCCATTTGGCGTTCTTTGCATATTCGGGTTTCATGTACCAGATGAACAAAGGATTCACCACATTGTCGCTGTAATTTACGAACGGAGTCATCTTGGCTATTTCGCTGTGGATGTACTTGGTGATTTCCATGGAATTGTATTGGATGGCTTTGTATCCTTGGAATCCCAGACGGATAAATTGGTAGTACTGTCCCAGAATCTGTGCGGCGGGACGGCTGAAGTTCAAACCAACCTGTGTGATGTTCGCACCCAGATAATTGACACTGAACGACATGGCATCCGGAAGGTATTTCTTGTCTTTCCATACTACCCATCCCAGTCCCGGATAAACCAGTCCGAACTTGTGGCCGGAAGTGCTGATGGAGAGAACCCATTTCAAGCGGAAGTCCCATTTTGTGTCGGGATTGAGGAACGGCAGGATGAAACCGCCGGTTGCAGCATCTACATGGATAGGAATATCATAGCCGGTTTTGGCGTTGTAGGCATCCAGTGCTTTGTCCAACGCTTCCACGTTATCGTTCAAACCTGTCCATGTCACACCTTGGATGGGAACGATGCAGATGGTGTTCTCGTCACACATCTTCAGTGCTTCTTCGGGGTCCAGAGTGGTTTTGTCCAAGGTGAGAGGTACTTGGCGCATTTCAATTTGCCAAAGTTGGGCGAACTTTTCCCAAACAACCTGAAAACCGCTTGAAATGACAAAGTTAGGCTTGTCAGTCGGTTTCCCCTGAGCTTTACGTCTGTCTTTCCAGCGTAACCAGGCGGCTACTCCTCCCAGCATACAAGCCTCGCTGGAGCCGATAGCCAGTGCTCCGGTTTTCCATTTTGCCTGTTCGGGCGAATTCCACAAATTAGCCATGATATTGATACATTTGGCATTCATCACTGCGATACGAGGATATTCTGTTTCATCAATGTAGTTGATGCTGATGGCTTCGTTCATCAGTTTGGTGGCATAGTCGTCCATGTAGGTGGTAACGAAAGTGGCCAGGTTAAGGCGTGGCTGGGTTTGGGCGAATGTTTCGTCTTTTACCATTTGATAAGCAATCTGTGGGGTGGTAGGTTCCATAGGGATGGTATCTACCGGGGCAGGCTGTAGCATTTCGTTTGAACCAAACACGGCTGTCTTTGCGTCACCGTCTCTCAAATCACAATTACATTCTTTCATTTTACTTAAAGTTTAGATTAGTAATACAATGGAAAACATGGGAGTTTCCCGCGTTTTTCTCCCTCAACAGGAGGTTTGGAGAAAAGTTTCTTGATTTTATGTTTTTTAATTTATGGGGGATAATGTGTCATGCGGAACATAGCGCATCCAATTGGCATAGTAGCATATGGGCACATGATTGCATTGACCAATTATAAACCGGCTTTGAACCAATTCTTTTACACTTTGTTTCTATCACAATCTAAACCGATTTCATTATGAAAGTACAAACAGGGCAGGGGACCATTCCCCTCATTACGTTAGTAGGTATATTTTCCATCTCGGCACTCAATGCATTGCCGGGACTGGCGGTGTCGCCCATTTTGGGAGATTTGAATAAAATATTTCCCTCTGCTACAGATCTGGAGATCCAGATGTTGTCTTCGTTGCCGTCACTTCTTATCATACCCTTTATCTTGTTATCAGGTAAATTGACAGAGAAAGTGAACAACCTTTTGTTGTTGCAGATAGGGCTGGCTCTTTTCGGGGCGAGTGGTATTCTTTATCTGCTTTCTGATAAAATGTGGCAGTTGATAGCCGTCAGCGCCATGTTGGGGATGGGGTCGGGATTGATTGTTCCGCTTTCTACCGGATTGATATCCCGTTATTTTGTGGGAAGTTACCGTACAAAGCAATTTGGTTACAGTTCTGCCATCACCAATATCACGCTGGTGCTTGCCACTACGCTGACAGGATATCTGGCAGAAGTGAACTGGCATTTGCCGTTTTTGGTCTATCTGTTTCCTTTTGTATCCGTTTTCCTTACTCGTTATCTGAAAAAAGATCTCTCCAATTATCATTCCTCTGATGATATTCCAGCCGATACTGTCAGGGAAATGGGTAAGCGGGGAATTAATGTCAAGGCTTTGGTCAAGCTGATGGCTTTTTACGGATTGGCTACTTATCTGGTGATTATTATTAGTTTCAATCTGCCTTTCCTGATGGAAGAATATGGACTGTCCAGTGGTAGGGCAGGCATCTTGATATCTTTGTTTTTTCTCGCTATTATGGCACCGGGTTTTGTCTTGAATAAGATAGTGCAGGTCTTGGGTCGTCGTATCTATATGGTTTGTTTGTTGATGATAGCCTGCGGAATGGGGATTATTCTGCTTAGTCGTTCCGAAATACTGATTGCTTTGGGATGTATTCTGAACGGGCTTTCATACGGTATTATCCAACCGTTGATTTATGATAAGACTTCTGATGTGGCGGTTCCTCACAAAGTGACGTTGGCACTTGCTTTTGTCATGGCGATGAATTATGTGGCCATACTGCTTTGTCCGTTTATTGTGGATGCTTTTCAGAATCTGTTCCATTCTCATTCGCAAACCTTTGCCTTCTGGCTTAATCTGATGGTAGCCTTGATGGGGATGTTTATTGTGATGAAGCAGGAAAAACTGAGTTTATAAGAAAAATACCCACGTAATAACAGCATGAAGTATGAATAGACAAGTTGAAGCAAACCTTAGCATGGTTGTCTCCAAAGCGTTGGGAGGCCTTAATATGAACGCACTGAAGTATCTTTTACCTTTGTGGATAGCTCCTGTGACAGGGGTTACTTTCCGATTGGTATTTGGGGCCGCCGCTTTTTGGCTTATTGATATATTTTGCAAGCCCGAAAACTCCACTATCCGTCAGAAATGGCAGCTCTTTATTTTAGGGGCTTTAGGTATTTATGGATATATGTTTTTTTATTTGTTGGGTATCAGTAAGACTACTCCGGTTTCCAGTTCTATTTTTGTCAGTTTGGAGCCTATATGGGTATTCATTATCTCTGTATTGTTTTATAAGGAAAAAGTAACCTGGATGAAAGTGCTTGGCATTGGAATGGGATTGGGAGGAGCTGTTCTATGCATATTCACACAACCTAGTGACGATCTTGCCTCCAATGCTCCGTTAGGTAATTTGATGTGTTTGGCCAGTTCATTGGTTTATGCCGTCTATCTTGTTTTCAGTAACCGTCTGTTAAAAGGAGTGGGAGATATGACGATGTTAAAATATACTTTTTTAGGGGCGGCTGTTATGGCTGTTGTTGTCAATACGATTTATGGTTTTGATGCTCCTATACTGAAAATGTCACTTTTCTCTACGCCTATGTTGGTCTTGCTTTTTGTTTTGGTATTTCCTACCACCATTAGTTATTTATTACTTCCTCTCGGGCTGAAATATCTGAAAACGACATTAGTAGCCATTTACGGGTATTTAATATTGATTGTTGCTACGGTGACTTCTTTTGTTTTGGGGCAGGATCGCTTCTCATGGACACAGTTGGCGGCGATTGTTCTTATTTGTGCCAGTGTTTATCTGGTGGAAGTAGCCGAGAGCAATAAACAGATTACGTCGAAATTAAAATAAGACAGCAGATAAGGAGTGTCAAAATGAAAACGATAGTGCTGCCGGGGCTTTTACATATTTCCTTGAGTGTGAACTCTGTCGACAAGTGAAAAGGAGAACAAAGAGAAAAGAATACAATTTTACGTTGTATGTGAGTGTAAGGAATCAATTTTATTTGTAGCTTTGCACCCAATTTAAAAACAAGAGTGTTATACCTATGCTACAATTAGATGCAATATACAAAGCGGCTCATGTCCTGAAAGAGGTTGTCCGTCGCACTGATTTGATTTATGCTCCTCAGATAAATCCTGAGAGTACAGTTTATCTGAAGCCCGAAAACCTGCAACTCACAGGATCGTTTAAAGTGCGTGGTGCTTATTACAAGATTTCCCAATTGTCCGATGAAGAAAAGGCGAGAGGCGTGATAGCCTGTTCTGCCGGTAATCATGCGCAAGGGGTGGCATTGGCTGCCACTAAGTGCGGTATCAAGTCGTTGATTTGTCTTCCGGAAGGAGCGCCTATATCTAAAGTTGAGGCTACGAAGCATTATGGGGCGGAAGTTTGTTTGGTTCCGGGAGTCTATGATGATGCTTATCAGAAAGCCCTGCAATTGCGTGATGAAAAGGGATATACTTTTGTTCATCCCTTTGATGACGAGAACGTGATAGCCGGACAAGGTACTATCGGTTTGGAATTATTGGAGGAAATGCCGGATGTGGAGGTAGTCATTGTTCCCATTGGTGGGGGAGGACTGATTTCGGGAGTGGCTTATGCGTTGAAGGCTTTGAAACCATCTGTCAAAACGGACGGAAAATATCATTTTTTTTGGCATGGGGGACTGCCGGATTGTGTTGGAACTTATCGAAAAGGTGCCGGGGCAGATATTAGTTTATGAGCCGGAAAACTTAGTGTTTTCACAGATGCGAACAAGTAATCTGTATAAAAAAGCGGTGAAATGCCGCCGTGTGAAAATTTTTCAGGCATCGGAGCATGCTAAATTTTCTTGTACTGCGAAAGATTTACTGGATGATGACTGGGTGGAGGAGACAATGC
>OMDV01000206.1_pt1 | contig 15064 bp, 13 predicted proteins | sample 1673671 | NCBI WGS metagenome assembly OMDV01 (sample SAMEA103958118, study PRJEB25191) | human gut metagenome | reverse complement strand
TTTGAAAACATGGGCGCTCAGCTCGTTAAAGAAGTCGCAACCAAGACCAACGACGTAGCAGGCGACGGCACCACCACCGCAACGCTCCTCGCGCAGTCCATGATTCATGAAGGCATGCGCAACGTCGCTGCCGGTGCCAACCCGATGGTCCTGAAGAAGGGCATCGAAAAAGCAGTGAAATGCCTCGTGGAAGAAATCAAGAAGAGAGCCATTCCGGTCAGCACCCGTGACGCTATCGCTCAGGTCGCTTCCATCTCCGCAGCAGACACCACCATCGGCGGCCTCATCGCTGACGCTATGGAAAAAGTCGGCAAGGACGGCATCATCAACGTAGAAGAATCCAAGACCATGGAAACGAAGCTGAAATTCACCGAAGGCATGCAGTTCGACCGCGGCTACCTCAGCCCCTACATGGTATCTGATCCGGACAAGATGGAATGCGTCATGACCGATCCTTACATCCTCATCACGGACAAGAAGATCAACGTTCTCCAGGATATCCTTCCGCTGCTCGAAAAAGTCGTTCAGTCCGGCAAGGAACTCCTCATCATCGCTGAAGACGTGGAAGGCGAAGCACTGGCTACCCTCGTAGTGAACAGACTCCGCGGCACCTTCAAATGCGCTGCTGTCAAGGCTCCGGGCTTCGGTGACCGCCGCAAGGCTATGCTGCAGGATATCGCTATCCTCACCGGCGGCCAGGTGATCAGCCAGGATATGGGCCGTAAGCTGGAATCCGCAGGCGTGGAAGACCTCGGCACCGCTCATCAGATCCGCATCACCAAGGACAACACCACCATCATCGTCAGCGACCAGCAGGCAGCAGAACGCAAGGAAGCCATCGCAGCCCGCGTCAATGAAATCCGCACCCAGCTCGCTGAAACGGTTTCCCAGTTCGATAAAGACAAACTTCAGGAACGTCTGGCTAAACTCGGCGGCGGCGTAGCTGTCATCGAAGTCGGCGCAGCAACCGAAGTGGAAATGAAAGACAAGAGACTCCGCATCGAAGATGCTCTGAATGCAACCCGTGCAGCTGTTGAAGAAGGCATCGTTGCCGGCGGCGGCACCACCCTCATCGACATTCAGGACAAACTGAACGATCTCCATGAAGAAGGGGACGTTCAGACCGGCATCAACCTCGTCCGTCATGCCATCGAAGCTCCGATCCGTCAGATCGCAGACAACGCCGGCGTGGAAGGCTCCATCGTGGCCAACAAGGTCAGAGAAGCCGCTAAGGGCGTAGGCTACAACGCTGCGGAAGACAAATACGAAGACATGGTAGCAGCCGGCATCGTTGACCCGGCCAAGGTTACCCGCACGGCTCTGCAGAATGCAGCCAGCATCGCAGCTCTGGTTCTCACCACCGAAGCTGTCGTCGGCGATCTGCCGGAAGAAAAACCGGCTATGCCTCCGATGCCCGCAGGCGGCATGGGCGGCATGATGTAATCTCCCTTTGAGACCATCACAAACGACAAAGTAGTAAAAGAAAGCACCGGATTTTGTCCGGTGCTTTTTTGTTGTGCTGATTCGGCGGGAGGCATGGCAGGCCCGATCAGTTCTTCTTTGCTATGTCTGGTAAATGGTCCGAAATTATACTATAATAGTAAAAATTAAGACTATTTGAGGAGAAAAGAAATGGATGAAAGAACGGCAATCAGCGGCCTGTATCTGTCGTGGGCACAGGGGACGGCGCTGTATGTGAAATATGCGGAGCTGCGCCGGGTGAGCTACAGCGAGCTCATGGTGCTGTATATGTTGCTCGAGGCGGGGCGGCTCACCCAGCGGGAGCTGTCGCTGCGGTGCGAGCTGACGAAGCAGACCGTCAATCAGACGGTGAAAAAGCTCCGGGAGGCGGGATATCTCGTCATGGAGAACGATCCGTCGGACCGGCGCCGAAAGGTGCTGGCCTTCACGGAGGCCGGGCGGCGCCATGCGGTGGATATCGCAGAGCCGCTCCGGCAGATGGAGGCGCAGGTCTTTCAGGCGGTGGGGCCGGAACGGATGGCCGCCATGAAGGCGACTTCCGACCTGTTCAACTGGTTCATGGGGCGGGAGCTGGCCCGGTTCGCGGAGAGGAAGCCATGACGTATGGCACCTTTCTGTCCTATGTGGTGCCGGCGGTGCTGGCCATGGCGCTGTCCGGCGTGTATGCCCTCGTGGACGGATTTTTTGTGGGGAACCGCATCGGGGATCCGGGGCTGTCGGCCATCAATTTTGCCTATCCGGTGACGGCCTTTCTGGAGGCGGTGGGGACAGGCATCGGCATGGGCGGCGCCGTTCATTATGCCCTTTCCATGGGACGGGGCCGCCGGGAACTGGCCCGGCAGTACGGCGCGGCGGCGCTGTGGGGGCTTCTCGCAGCGGGGGCGGTGCTGTCTCTGGTGCTGTGGCTCACGGCAGAACCGATGCTGTATGCCATGGGCGCGCGGGGCGAACTGCTGCGGCTCGGTACGGAATACAATCAGGTGATCACCGCCGGGGGATTTTTGCAGATCCTCGGAGTGGGACTGGTGCCGCTCCTGCGGAACCGGGCCGGCTCCTTCCTGGCGACGGCGGTGATGACGGCAGGCTTCGTGCTGAATATCCTGCTGGATTATCTGTTCGTGTGGCAGCTGGACTGGGGCATGACCGGAGCGGCGCTGGCTACCATCATCGGGCAGGGCGCAGCGGCGCTGCTCGGCGCGGGCCTCCTGCTCCGCGCGGGCGGGCTGGATATGCGGCTTCCTGCGTCAGGACGGGGCGGGCTTTTCCGGGATATACTATCTGTCGGGGCGGCGCCGTTCGGCCTGTCTATGACGCCCAATGCGTCGCTGGTGCTGATGAACGGCTTTTCCGCGGTATACGGCGGTGATTTTGCGGTGGCGGTCTATGCGGTGGTCGCCTATTCCATTTGCATCGTCTATCTGGCGCTCCACGGCGTGGGCGAGGGCAGTCAGCCCCTCATGAGTCGGTGCTGCGGCCGGCGGGACTGGACGGGGCTCTTCCGCGTCCAGCGCTGGGCCGCAGGATCTGCCCTGCTGCTGGCCGCGGGAAGCGGGGTGATCTTCTGGCGGTACGGCGTGGAGATCAGCCTTTTCATGGGTGTGTCCCCGGCGGCTGCGGCGGCCTCCGGCGCGGTCTATCCGGTTTTCAGTGCGTCGCTCCCCTTCATGGCGTTGAACCGCGTGGCGGCGTCCTCATTCTACGCGGTGGGGCAGAGCCGGCCCGCGCAGTGCCTGTCCTGGGCGGAGCCTGTATTCCTCGGCCTGTTTCTGCTGGTGCTGCCGCCCTTCGGCGGGCAGACGCTGGTCTGGTGGAGCGTGACGCTGGCCCGGGCCGCGGCGGCCGTTCTGGCGGCGGGGCTCTGGATGCGCTGCGGCGGCGCCCGGGGAGAAACGGCTCCGGAGAGCGCGTGATTTCCTTTTTCTGACGGCCGTCGGTATATGGCAGTGATCCCGGAACCACTCCGGGATTTTTACATGGCCATTTTCGGTGAAAATCTTCGGTATGGTATAATACAACTAATTGTATTCGTTTTTCAGGAGGCTCTTTTGGAAAAAGAACTGGTGATCATTGACGGCAACAGCCTGCTGTACCGCGCGTTCTACGCGCTGCCGCTGCTGTCGAAAAACGGCGTCTACACGAACGCCGTATACGGATTCCTGCGGATGCTCCTCGGCGTGTACCGTGCCATGGACCCGGAGTATATGGCGGTGTCCTTCGATAAGGACAAGCACACCTTCCGCATGGAGCTGTACGATGAATATAAGGGGACGCGGAAACCCGCGCCGCCGGAGCTGGTGCCGCAGTTTGCACTCATCCGGGACGTGCTCCGCGTGATGGGCATCGCCCAGTACGAGCTGTCCGGCTTCGAGGGGGACGACATTCTGGGGACGCTCGCCGCGCGCTACGAGGGCGAGCTGCCGGTGAAGGTCATCACCGGGGACCGGGACGCGCTGCAGCTGGTGAATGACCGCACGACAGTATTCCTCACCCAGCGGGGCATTTCGGACATGGCGGAGATGACGCCCGGCGCGGTGCAGGAGAAATACGGCATCACGCCGGAGCAGGTGGTGGACATGAAGGCCCTCATGGGCGATGCGTCAGACCACATCCCCGGTGTGCCCGGCATCGGGGAAAAGACGGCGCTGAAGCTGCTCACCCGGTACGGCACGCTGGACGAGATTTACGCCCATGCGGACGAGGTGAAGGGCAAGCTCGGGGAGAAGCTCCGCAATGGCCGGGATTCGGCGTATCTGTCGCAGACGCTGGCCCGCATCCGCCGGGATGTGCCCGTGGAGGCGCCGCTGGAGTCGATGCATCAGCCGGTGCATGCAGAGGAAATGACGGCGCTGTTCCGTCAGCTTGGATTCGAGCAGCTGGCGGAGGAATTCAGCGGCCTGCCCCGCTTCCGGGAGCTGGCAGCGGCCAAGCAGGAGGAAACGAAAAAGGAGGCCGCAGAGCTGCTGCGCTGGACCAGCGGGGAGGATCTGTCCGGCCGGGCGTGCGCGCTCTCTCTGGCGCTCACGGGAAAGGCGCCTTTTTACCAGTGGGACGCGGCGGTGATCGCCTGCGGCGGTCAGTGCTGGGAGGTGCCGGCGGAGGAGGCGGACAGCGCCGCCGCGGCGCTCCGCACGGCTTCGTCCGTGGCGGTGGAGGACAGCAAGAAGCTCTGGGAGAGCGGATTCCCCTGTGAGGGCATTCCCTTCTTCGATCTCACGCTGGCGGCGTATCTGCTGGACCCCACGCGGGTGACCTATTCCCTGTCCTATCTGGCGGAGGCCTTCGGCGCTCTGCCCATCTACCCGGACGAGGCCGCCGACGATCCGTCGCGGTGCGCCCTCATTGCAGGATTCCTCGACGGCATCTGTGAGACTGCCCGGGAGAAGCTGAAGGAGCGGGGCCTGCTGCGGCTCTTCGAGGAGATCGAGGCGCCGCTGGCGCCGGTGCTCGCGGCGATGGAAAAGGCGGGCATCGCCACTGATCAGGCCCGCTGGCAGGAGGTGAGGGACGACATGGCCCGCCGGGAACGGCAGCTTCTCCGCTCCATTTACGGGGAGGCGGGAGAAAGCTTCAACGTCAATTCGCCGAAGCAGCTGGGCCATATCCTGTTTGAAAAAATGGGCATGCCCGCCGGCAAAAAGACAAAGACCGGCTATTCCACCGCGGCGGACGTGCTGGAGACGCTCGCGGCGGATTATCCCTTCGTGAAGGAGATCCTGGAATACCGCACGCTGTCCAAGCTGATCTCCACCTATCTGGATGCGCTGCCCCAGCTGATCCGGCCGGAGACGGGGCGCATCCACACGTCCTTCAATCAGACAGTGACCGCGACGGGCCGGCTGTCCAGCTCAGAGCCGAATCTGCAGAATATCCCCGTCCGCACGGAGGAGGGCAAGAAGATCCGCTCCCTCTTCGTGCCCGGCGAGGGCTATGACTACTTCATTTCCTCCGATTATTCCCAGGTGGAGCTCCGCGTGATGGCCCATATGTCCGGCGACGAGAGCCTCATCCGGGCGTTCCGGGAGAAGGAGGACATCCACCGCCGGACTGCGGCGGAAGTGCTGGGCATCCCCATGGAGGAGGTCACGGCAGAGCAGCGGTCCCACGCGAAGGCCGTCAATTTCGGCATCATCTACGGCATCAGTGATTTCGGTCTGGCCCGGCAGCTGGGCATTTCCCGGCAGGCCGCGGCGGACTATATCCGGGTGTATTTCGAGCGCTATCCCCGCATCCATGCCTTCATGGAGGAAATGGTGGAGAAGGCCCGGGAGACCGGCCGGACGGAGACGCTCTTCGGCCGGGTGCGGGATCTGCCGGATATTCTCAGTAAAAATTTCAACCGCCGGTCCTTTGCGGAACGGACGGCCATGAATACGCCCATTCAGGGGACGGCGGCGGACATCATGAAGATCGCCATGATCCGCGTGGCCCGCGCGCTCCGCGACGGCGGTTTCCGGAGCCGCATCCTCCTGCAGGTGCACGATGAACTGGTGCTGGAGGCCGTGCAGGACGAAGTGGAGGCCGTATCGGAGCTGGTGCGCCGGGAAATGGAAGGCGCCGCCGAGCTGAAGGCGCCGCTCGTGGCGGATGTCCACATCGGCCGGAACTGGGCGGAAACAAAGTAAGGGAGCAGAAGTATGTATCGTATCGGACTGACCGGCGGCGTGGGCTGCGGCAAGAGCACGGTGTCCTCCTATATGGCGCGGCTCGGCCTGCCCATCATCGACGGGGACAAGCTGTCCCGGGAGGCGGTGACGCCGGGGAGCGAGGCCATGGAGCGCATCCGTCAGGTCTTCGGGCCGGAGGTCTTTCTGCCGGACGGACAGCTGGACCGGGTGAAGATGGCGAAGCTCGTCTTTTCCGACGAGGACCGGCGGCAGGCGCTCAATGCCATCATCCATCCCTATGTGTGGCGCCGCACGGAGGAAGGGCTCATCACCGCGCAGAACGAGGGCTATCCCATCGCCGTGATGGATATGCCGCTCCTGCTGGAGATCGGCTGGCAGCTCCGCTCCGAGGCGGTGTGGGTGGTCAGGGCGCCGGTGGAGCAGCAGATCCTGCGGATGTGCGCCCGCGACGGCGCCACCCGGGAGGAGGCCCTCGCGCGGATACGGAAGCAGATGCCCACGATCAATAAAATCAATTATGCCGATGTCGTCATCGACAACAGCGGAAGTCTGGAAGTAACGGAGCAGCAGGTGCAGGAAGCCCTGCAGCAGGTGCCCGGCTGGGAGACCATGAGCCGGCGGTAAGGAGAGACCATGGCAGGAAGATACAGGAGGTACCGGAGAAGAAAAGAACGCAGGCCGTGCCGGGTGAAGCGAAGCGCCCGGTGGTTTGCGGTGCTTCTGGCGTGCCTCATGGCGGGCTTCCTGTATCTGGGCGAATGGCTCCTACCGGCAGCGGTCTTTTTCCGCCCCACCAGAGAGGTGGAGCACCTCATCGAGGAGAATGCCGCCCGGTTTTCCCTCAGCCGGGAGCTGCTCCAGTCGGTCATTCTGGTGGAAAGCAAATTTGACCGGCACGCCGTGTCCAGCACGGGCGCGGTGGGCGTGATGCAGCTCATGCCCGACACTGCCGAATGGATCTCCGAGCAGAGCGGCCTTCCCGATGACGACCTGCACAATCCGGAGGAGAATATCCCCCTCGGCGCGTGGTATCTGGACTATCTCATCGGGAAATACGACGGCAATCTCGTGCTGGCGCTGGCGGCGTACAATGCAGGGCGGGGCAACGTGGACTCCTGGATGGAGGAGCGCGGCTGGCCGCCGGACTATGCGGATATCGAGGGCATCCCCTTCCCGGAGACGCGGGAATTTGTGCGCGCCGTCATCGAGAACCGGGACTGGCTGAAGGAAAAGAACCGCTCCTGAGCGGACAGAAAGGACAGATATGGAACTGACAGAAGATCAGGCGAAGCGCCGGCAGGGCTTCCTCGACTGGGATGTGGAACACCGCCTGCCCGCCGTCATCGGCGATTACCGGTTCCGCCGGGTGGACCGGCAGGAGGGGCGCATCTATCAGGCGTTCTCCTATGTGAGCGACGCCACCGGCTGGGAGGTGAAGGCTCTCTTTGACGAGGAGACCATGGACTACATGGTCAAGACCGATTTCCGCCTCTTCGTCATGACGGATATCGAGCTCATCACCGGGGATTTCCAGGCCTATCAGAAGGCGGTGGAGACGCTGCTGGAGAAAAACATGCGCCGGGAGCTCATCGACCGGAAGATCTCCGTCATCGTACAGGGGCGGGCCTTTTCCACCTGGCACTGGCAGGACGTGCTGCCTGAGACCGTCGGGGCGTACCGCCGCATGGTCGATCCGTCGCGGCCGCTCCTCGGCCTGAACGGGTCCTATATCATCGCCGTGTACGAATGTGCGGAAAAAGAACGGGGCATCGTCTTTTTCTACAATATGTTCCGCGACGAGTACTATGCAGAGATGAGCGCGGAGAAGATTCCTGTCATCATCCATCAGTACGATGCGAAGACCGCGGATGCGCTGGGGGCGCTGATCCGCCGCCATCTCGAAAAGGATCTGGAGGCGCTTCTCACCATGAAGCCCGAATCGTGAAAGCAGAGCAGAGCTCTGCTTTTTTCGTGCCCATAGCGGTGAAAAGCACTGGAAAAGGACGGGTATCCTGCTATAATTAGGGGAAAAAGGAGGGATATCCCATGGAATGGATACAGCTGGAAAACGGTGTGAAGATGCCGAAGCTCGGTCTCGGCGTGTGGCGCAGCGGCGACCGGACAGAACAGTCCGTGCTGTGGGCGCTCGAAGCCGGGTACCGCCATATCGATACGGCGGCCATGTACGGCAATGAGGACGCGGTGGGGCGCGCCATTAAGAAAAGCGGGATTTCCCGGGAAGATATTTTTGTGACGACGAAGCTCTGGACCGACGATGTGCGCCGGGGCCGGGCGAGAGAGGCGCTCATGGAAAGTCTGGCGCGGCTCGGCATGGATTATGTGGACCTCTATCTGATCCACTGGCCGGCCGAGGGCTATCAGAAGGCGTGGGAGGACATGACGGACCTGTACCACGAGGGCTGGTGCCGCGCCATCGGCGTCGCCAATTTTGAAGCGGACCATCTGGACGCGCTGCAGGGCGTATCGGATATGAAGCCGCTGGTGGATCAGTTCGAGAGCCATCCCGGCTTTGCCAATCAGGCCGTGCTGGACGCGGTGCTCGCCCGGCACATCGTGCCTGTGGCATACAGCCCGCTCGGCAAGGGGAAGGACCTCGCCGGCAATGCCGTGCTGGCCGCACTGGCCCGGAAGTACGGGAAGACCCCGGCGCAGATCGTGCTGCGGTGGGAGCTCCAGCAGGGGCTCGTGGTGATCCCGAAGTCCTCCAACCGGGAGCGCATCCGTGAAAATACGGGCATTTTTGATTTCAAGCTCCGCCGGAAGGATATGGAGGCCATGAATGCCATGGATACGGGGACACGCCTGTCGGCGGACCCGCACCATCTTCCCTTCTGATACAAGCGACGTCCGGTCTGCGGCCGGGCGTTTTTGTGTGCCCCTGTACCTTGACGAAACGGGGGATTGCATATACCATCGGTAAAAAACGGACGGGGTCCGGAAAGGAGGATCACATTGAGGTGGATCTGGAAATGGCTCCGGCGGCTGTTTCTGCTGTGTGTGGCCGCCGCGCTGGCAGCGGGGCTGTACGTGGGCAACACGGTCTATGAGGACCTGATCGGCTCGCCGTGGGACCGGATACTGGGCATCCGGAACCAGACCGGGGATCTGGTGCGGGTCCATGAGGGAGAGCAGGAATGGGGCTGGGAGCCGGTGGAGGTCACCGCCGGGGACGGCACCGTGCTGGCAGGGACCTATATCCCCCGTCCCAGCCTCTCCCATCACACGGTGATTCTCGTGCACGGCCTGTATTCGAACCGCTCCATGTGCCTGCCGCTGGTAGAGATGTATCAGGAGATTGACTACAATGTGCTCCTCATCGACCTGCGGGGCCACGGCGAGAGCGGCGGCCGCCACACCATGTGGGGCATGCGGGAGGTGGATGATTTTCAGGCCTGGATAGACTTCCTCCATGCGAAGGACCCGGACGTGCGCGTGGGGCTCCACGGGCTCTCTCTCGGCGCGGCCCTGTCCATTCTGGAGTGCGGCACCGACGAGGGACAGGACCTGCTCTTCTGTATCGCCGACAGCGCCTATGCGGACCTGATGTCGCTCGGCCGGGAGAAGCTCCTCCGGTGGACCGGCGATGAGCGGGTCCTGCTCGGGCTGGACGTGGTGGACCCCTTTTTCCAGGCGGCAATGTTCTTCCACACGGGCAAATTCCTGAAGGACATCACGCCCCTCGAGGCGGTGTCGCATATGCGCGCGCCGGCGCTGTTCCTTCACGGGGAGGACGACCGGCTGGTGCCCTCCTCAGCGGCAGAGAAGCTGGGCGCGGCCTGCTCCAGCCGCCGCAAGAAGGTGGTCCTCTTCGAGGGAGCCGGCCACGCGCAGGAGCTGGCTCTGAATCCGGAGGCCTACTGCCGGACGGTGAAGAATTTTATCGCCGGCCGATAGTTTCTAAAAATATATAAACTATAAAATGGATAAAGAAAATCTTTCTATAACTTTTTGCCTCTTGCGGAAATTGTTTTTATTGAGTATGATACGGAGAAAGAAATCCCGGATTTCTTCATTTTGATAGAAAAGCATCGGCTTTTCATTCGGCAGAGTCGCCGGAGAGACGCTTCATGGAAGGGTCTCCGGTTGCTCTGCCTTTTCTGTTTACAGGGGGGAAGAACATGGAAGAGGAAAAGAAAATTCCGCCGGCGGAGAGTCAGACCGAGAGCCTCCGCATCGGGCCCAAGGCGTATATCGCGCTCATTGTGGCCATCGTTTATTTTTCCGGGGCGCTGGCCAATGTGCCTGACGCGAAGTGGCTGGCAGCCTTTGACTTCTCGACGCTCATGGGCGGCTTCGGAAAGGTCAAGGAAGGGGGCACCTTCCTGGGCTCCGCCGGCGTGGGCGCGCGGCAGGGCTTTCTCTTTGCGCTGTCTCTGGCGCCGGGGGTCATGCTGGCGCTGGGATGTCTGGAGATCCTCTCCCACTACGGCGCCCTGAAAGCGGCCCAGAAGCTGCTGACGCCGCTCCTCCGTCCGCTCCTGGGGATTCCCGGTGTGACGGGACTGGCGCTCATCACGGATCTGCAGAGCACCGATGCCGGGGCGGCGCTGACGCGCGAGCTCTATGAGGACAAGCTGATCACGAAAAAAGAGCTGGTCATCATGAGCGCATGGCAGTATTCCGGCGCGGGGATGATCAACAATTATTTCACCATCGGGTCCGGGGCGTTTGCCTTCCTCATTGCACCGCTCTTCATCCCGTTCGTGCTGATCTTCATTTTTAAATTTGTGGGCGCCATATTTGTGCGCTTCATGCTGAATACAGTGTACAAGGGGGATTTCCGGAATGAATGAGACGACACAGGCAACGACCAACAATCCCTGCGATATTTTCGTGCGGGGCGCGAAAAAGGGCTTCAATCTGGCGGTGGGCAATCTGCTCCCGAATATCCTCATGGCCTATGTGCTGACGGATATCCTGAACCGCATTGGTTTTCTCAAGCTCGCCAGCGATGTCTTCGGACCGCTGATGGTGATCTTCGGCCTGCCCGGTGAGGCGGTCATCGTCCTGCTCACCACGTGGTTCTCCTCGTCTGCGGCGATCGGCCTCACGGCGAGCATGGTGGCGGCCGGTTCGCTCACGCCTCATGACGTGACTATCATGATGCCCGCCTATTTCCTGCTGAATGCGCAGATCCAGTATATGGGCCGCCTTCTCGGCGTGGCCGGCGTGCCGGCGCGGTACTGGCCGCTGCTGATGCTCACCAGTTTGCTCAACTCCTGCTGCGCCATGCTCATCATGCACTGGTTTGTGGTCTGACGGATGCAGCTCTGTATCCTTGTAAAAAGAAAGAAGGAATTCTTATATGAGTCAGCTGATGGAACATTTCACGTATCTTCATACCATTCCTGAAAGAGGGATGGAGGAATTCAAAACGTCGGCCTATCTGGCGGACTGCCTGGAAAAGGCGGGCTACGAGGTCACGCGGAACGTGGGCGGAAAGACCGGCGTGGTCGGCGTGTGGGACAGCGGCGTCCCCGGTCCGGTGCTGGGGCTCCGGGCGGATATGGATGCCCTGACCCACGTCATCGACGGCGTGCGGTGCTTCCGTCATACCTGCGGCCATGACGGCCACTCCTCCATGGTGCTCACCGCGGCGGAGGAAGCGAAGGCGGCAGGCCTCGTGAAAAAGGGCAAGCTGAAGATCCTGTTCCAGCCCGCAGAGGAGCTGTCCTCGGGGGCGCTGTCCATGATCGAGGGCGGCGCGATCGACGACGTGGACATCCTCATCGGGGCGCACATCCAGCCGGCGGCCAATGTGCCCACGGGAAGCATCACGCCTGCCATGTATCATGCGGCGCAGTATATGATGACCGCGCATTTCCACGGCGTGCAGGCCCACGGGTCCCGTCCCCATCTCGGCGTCAATGCCATTGAGGCGGGGAGTCTGGCCGTACAGGCGGTCTCCATGGTGCACATCGACCCGAATCTGTCCTTCAGTGTGAAGCCCACCCGCTTCGTGTGCGACAACGGCGCGCTGAATGCCATCCCGCCGGAAGCGGTCGTATCGTGGGATATGCGGTGCGAGCAGAATGACGCGATGGAGGAAATGAAGAAAAAGACGGAGAAGGCCATTCGCAGTGCGGCAGAATCGGTGGGGGCCTCGGTGGATCTGTCCTGCGACGGCGCCGTGCCCGCGGCGGAATACAGCGATGAAGCAATCCGCCTCATCAGCGACGCCGTAACGGACGTGCTCGGAAAGGACCGCCTCTATAAGCCGATCCGTCTCACCGGCGGCGAGGATTTCCACTACTACATCCAGCACAAGCCGTCTCTCAAGGCAGGCTATTTCGGACTGGGCTGCGCGGCATGGCCGGGCCTGCACCATCCGGAAATGCATTTCGAGACGAAATATCTGGAGGACGGGAAAAACGTCTTTGTGGATATCGTGAAAAAGGTGCTCGGCTGAGCGCATGAGAAAAAGACCGGTCTCCGGAAAGGCTGGTCTTTTTTAGCGGGATTTTATGGATGACGGCCGGGCGGCCGGCGGGACTGCTTCCGGACGTCTGCCTGCTCCACGCCGGGGAGGAGCATCAGGTCGAGGGAAAAAGGCTCGTCCTCTTCTTCCTCGAGGAGCAGCCGCAGCGCGGCCCGTCCGCCGGGAAGGGGCTTCGTCTCGAAGGTGCGGAGGTGCACCGCCCGCTCCCGGAGGAGAAGCCGCAGATGCTCCGGGGAGAAGCGCTTCTCATCCACGGTGAGGCGCAGCTCCAGCAGGGGCGGGACATGCCGGGCGGACAGGTACAGGTCGATCTGGCGGAGCGCCGTGAGCGTCACAAGGATGAGCAGAGCCGTCACGGCAGCCATGAAGAGGAGCCCCGCGCCGGCCGCAAGGCCCACGGCCGCCACGGCCCAGATGCTCGCCGCGGTGGTGAGTCCCATGATGCGGCGGGTGCCCTGCGCGGCGAGGATAGTGCCCGCGCCGAGGAAGCCGATGCCGCTCACCACCTGCGCGGCGATGCGGCCGCCGTCGGAGGAGAGGCCGAGGCGCTCCTGCATTTCCACGGGGATCATGAGGGACACCATCATGTAGAGGCATGCCCCCATGGCGACGAGGATGTGCGTGCGGAGCCCCGCGGCCTTGCTACGCGCCTGCCGTTCGTAGCCCACGAGGCCGCCCAGCACCAGCGCGGTGAGCAGGCGGAGCAGGATATCGGCGGAAGTCATGGAGAGCACCTCCCTTCGGAACCCGGTGTTTTCTGTCTTTATTTTACCAGAATCTGACATATCTTGCGGCCGGCGCATGAATAGATGAGGAAATTGCAGAAAATCGTTTGACTTTCCGCGCGGGCAGCGGTATAATTCAGACATTCAATACAGCAGATACGATGAACGAGATTTTCCGAGCATTTCAGAATCTGACTGCAGAGAGTCAGCGGATGGTGCAAGCTGATGCAGGCTGGAGTGCGATATGTCCCTCGCGAGTATTCCATCTGAAGTAAGTAAGGTGGAACGGCCGGTCCCCGTTACGGACACTCCTATAAGTATAATGTAGGGTGGTACCGCGGAATGACGCCCCTATCTCACCATGGTGAGGTAGGGGGTTTTTTGTACAGCGGACGCACCGCATCTATACCGTAGGCGAGTCCAAACACAGGGTGGTACCGCGCGATGCGCCCCTGTCTCCGGAAAGGCATGCAGCCGGAGACAGGGGCGTTTTCTTTTTGGACAGGCTGTATGGGATGGCATAGCAATCACCGATGACACATAAGAAGGGGGTCAACAATCATGATGGACAAGAAATGGATGAAACGGCTGGCAGCGGCAGGCGCCGCATTGATGATCGCAGGTGCTTTCGCAGGCTGCGGCGGAGAAAAATCGGGCTCGTCGTCCGGCAGTGCAGGCCAGTCCGCCAAGATCGGCGTGCTGGAAGCGACGTCCGGCCCCGGGGCGGCCTACGGCATCGCCATGAAGGAAGGCGTCGATCTGGCCGTGGAGGAGATCAACAGCAATCCCAATACGAAGATCAAGCTGGATATCGCCTTCTATGATACGAAGGGCAGCAAGACCGAGGCCATCAATGCGATGAAGAAGCTCATCGAGCAGGACAAGGTGCTCGCCATCGAGGGCCCGACCTTCTCCGGTGAAATGTTCGCCGCCGGCCCGATCGCCCAGCAGTCCGGCGTCGTGGCCTTCGGCACCGGCACCACCGCACCGGGCATCACCGACATCGGCGACTACATCTTCAGAAATGCCATCCCCGGCAAAATGGCCATCCCGCAGACCGTAAAGAAGGCCCATGACAAGCTGGGCTTCAAGACCGCCGCGATCCTGTACTGCAACAACAATGACCAGATGGTAGGCGAAAACGGTATCTATCAGGAACTGTTCAAGGAAATGGGCATCGATATCGTTGCCACGGAGACCTTCGCGGAAAAGGATACGGATTTCTCTGCCCAGCTCACGAAGATCCAGGCCGCCAATCCGGATATCATCTGCGTGGCCAGCCTCTATCAGGAAGGGGCCCTCATCGCCAAGAAGGCCCGCGACATGGGCATGACCCAGATGATCATCGGCAACAACGGCTTCAACAGCCCCGAATATATCAAGCAGGCCGGGGAAGCGGCGGACGGCACGCTCGTAGCGACCCCGTGGAACCCGGAACGGCAGACCGAAAAGGCCCAGGCATTCCGCAAGGCCTTCATCGCGAAGTACAACCACGAACCGGATCAGTTCTCCGCACAGGCCTATGACGCGATGTACACGCTCCATCAGGCGATCGAGCAGTCCGGCACCACCACGGACCGGAAGAAGTTCCGCGACACCCTCGCCGGCATCAAGGGCTTCGAAGGTGCGACCGGCAAATTTGAATTCGATGAAAACCGCGATCCGAAGATGGAACTGGACATCCTCCAGGTCAAGAACGGCCAGTGGGTGCCGCTGGAATAAGGCAGCTGCTGTCCGGAGCTCCGTCGGTTTCCCCGGCGTCGGACCGTCAG
>OMDV01000201.1_pt1 | contig 15149 bp, 14 predicted proteins | sample 1673671 | NCBI WGS metagenome assembly OMDV01 (sample SAMEA103958118, study PRJEB25191) | human gut metagenome | reverse complement strand
CCCACAAGGCCGTAGATGATACTGGGGATGCCTGCCAGCGTCTCGTTGGTGAACTCGATGACCTCGATGAGCTTCCGGTTGGAAGCGTACTCGGTCAGGTAGACCGCCGCGCCCACGCCCAGCGGAAGCACGATGAGCAGGGTCAGGAAGATGACATACAGGGTGTTGAGGATGGCGGGCAGGATGCCGTCGGTGCCTTTGAGGACGCTGGCGGTGGTGGAAAGGAATTCCCAGCTGATGTGGGGGATGCCCCGCACCAGTACCAGCCCGATGACGCCCACCGTGAGGGCGATGACCAGCACTGCCGCCGCCCAGACCAGCGCGGTCATGATGACGTTCCACGCGCGGCGGGAGGGGGAGAAGTCACTTTTCATCCTTGTTTCCTCCCTTCAGCACAGCGTTGAGCAGCACATTGATGACCATGATGAAGACGAACAGCACCAGCGCGATGCTGAACAGCGCCTGCTTCTGCAGGCCGCTGGCGTAGCTCATCTCCTTGGCGATGGCCGTGGTCAGGAAGGTGACGCTGCGGAAGAGGCTGTCCGGCATATTGGGGCTGTTGCCGGCCACCATCATGACGGCCATTGCCTCGCCGATGGCGCGGCCGATGCCCAGAACGATACCGGCTGCAATGCCGCTCCTGGCCGCCGGGATGCTGATCCTGAACCACGTTTCCGTATCGGTCGCACCCAGTGCCAGACTGCCCTGCTCATACTCGGGCGGCACGGCGTTGAGGGCCGTCACCGACACGGACACGATGCTGGGCAGTATCATGATGGACAGCACCACGATGGCCGACAGCAGGCAGGCGCCCGACGCCTTGCCAAACACCTTCGCCACCGCAGGCACCAGCACCTGCATGCCCAGCAGACCGAACACCACGCTGGGGATGCCGCTCAGCAGCTCCACCGCCGTGACGACCACATTGCGCACGCCGGGAGCTGCCGCTTTCGAGAGGAACACTGCCGTCAGCAGGCCCACCGGCACGCCGATGAGGGACGCGCCCAGGGTGCCGTAAATACTCGAAAGCAGGAAGGGCAGGATGCCGTACTTCGGCTCGGACGCCGTGGAGGCCCACTCGGTGCCGAAGAGGAATTTCAGCGGGCCGATCTTTCCGATGGCGGGCAGGCCCGACAGGAACATATAGATGGTAATGACAGCCACGCAGCCCACGGCGAGGATGCCGCAGAGGAAGAAGATGGCGTTCATGACAGCTTCCAGCCATTGGGCCGGGGTGCGGGGCAGCTCGAATCTTTTCATAAAAACACCTGAGGGATCCCCTCGCAAAGTTACTCGTTCACCGGCACAGCGCCTGCGGTGCGGATGAGGTCGGCAGCGTCGGTGCTGGTCGCAAAGTCGAAGAACGCCTGAGCCTGAGCGGAGAGGGTGACGGAGTCGTTGGTGACGAACACGAAGGGACGCTGCACCTCATAGCTGCCGTCCTTGACGGTCTCCTCGCTGCACTCCACGCCGCCGACGGTCACAGCCTTGACGGTGTCGCCGATGGCAGACAGGGAAGCGTAGCCGATGGCCAGCGGGTTGGCCTCCACAGCGCTGATGACAGCGCCGGTAGCCGTCAGCTCCTGCGCGTACTTGCAGGAATCCTTGACGTCCACGATGCTCTCGAAGCCATCGCGGGTGCCGGAGCCAGCCTCGCGGCCCACCAGAACGATCTCGCCGTCGTCGCCGCCGACCTCGGACCAGTTGGGGATCTCGCCGGTGAACATCTGCTTGAGCTGGTCAACGGTCAGGTCCTCGACCTTGCTGTCCTTGTTGACGATGATGGCGATGCCGTCCAGCGCTACGATAGTGCCGGTGACGCCGGTCTCGTCAGCCTTCAGGGCGCGGGAAGAAAGACCGATGTCCAGAGTCTTATCGGCAGCGCCGGTGATGCCTGCGCCGGAACCGGTGGGGTCATAGCTGATGGTGACATCCGGCTCGATCTCAGCGAAGCCCTCGGTCAGGGCGGCGATGACGTTCTTCATAGAGGTGGAACCGCCGGTGGCGACATTGCCGGACAGCGCAGCCGTAGAAGAAGCGGAAGCTGCGGTGCTGGATGCTGCGGCAGAAGAGGCAGCCGTGGAAGAAGCTGCACCGCCGCAGGCGGTCAGGGCAGCAGCAGCGGCAGCAACGCCGCAGATGGACAGGAACGAACGACGAGTGATCTTTTTCATCATAATATCTCCTTCAACTGGGCCGGCCCTTTTGTTCTGGCCGGGCTGTTTTCCTTTTCTTCGTTGTGTCTCTCTTGGGACGCCTTTATTGTAGCGCACTGCCCATCCGGCTGCGACCATGGCGGCGAAAAATGCAGGTAAAGCTTTGTGCGGTGTTTTTGCGCTGCTGTCATCTTCTGGTAAAGCCGGTGTGGAAAATAGGACACTTGATTTTACATTCCCGGTCAAACTGTCAAAAATCTGCACTTTCGTTTGTGCATCCCGCCCGCTGAGGGGTGCAAAAAAGGCTGCTTCACAGAACGCAAAGCAGCCTTTCAGACTCTATGATCGAATCAGAATTTCTCTTCCGTGCCGTCCGGGCGGTAGAGCTGGACATATCTGCGCCACTTGTCCGCGCCCATCACCCGGCTGTAGCAGTCGGCCAGCTCTTTGTTGGCCGTCTCCGCATCCAGTGTCTCCCCCTTAGCGGGCAGGACCAGCACCCGGAACCATGCGTCGAAAAGATGCTCCGTCCAGCCGGTGTCAACGGCCCCGCAGCGGGCATAAAAGCCCAGACGCCGGACGGCCATGGCCTCGTCATCCGCCTTCTCGGGACACTCGGCCTCGATGAGGATGGCCTTTGCGCCCTCCTCGTGGGCGGGCAGAGCGGCCAGCAGACGTGCGCCAATGCCGGTGCTGCGGTAGGCGGGCAGGACGGAGAAATAGTCCAGCTGGCTCACTTCACAGCCCATAGGCTGCACCATCAGCAGATAGGACACCAGCGTCTCCCCCTCGAACACGCCCCAGGTGTGGGCCATGCCGACGGCTTCACTGTTGAGAATCATGCTCAGGGGTTTCAGCTCGCTGGGCGGGAAGTCGCGGCGCATCTCGTCCAGATACACCCGCGTCAGCTCGTCGGCGGTGAGTTTCTTCCACGTAAAGGTCTGGGGCTTCATATCAAAATTCCTTTCCGATAAAAATACCGCCGGGCCGGGCGCAGCGGCCCGTTCCCGGCGGTGTTCGAGAAGCTGTTTGCGTAAGGAAACGGCTTCTTAGTTACAGCTGCTTGCGCAGGGCATCGTACACAGCCTGCACATCGCCCTTGATGACCACCTGGCAGGCGTTCTTGGCCGGGCGGATGACGCCCTCTGCGCCTGCGGCCTTGGCAGCGGCCTCGTCCACGGAGGCGTAGCTGTGTACCTCAAAGCGGAGGCGGGTGGCGCAGTAGTCCACCTTGGCGATATTATCCTTGCCGCCGAGGGCTTTCAGGATGCCGGAGGCCAGTGCCTCGCTCTCGGCAGAGCTCATGCTGGGCGTCTCGGCCCCGCCGTTCTTATGGTTGTGATAATACTTGCGTCCAAAGTAGAAGCAGGCCATGGCCACCATGGCGAGAACGATCTTGAACGGCAGCGTGATCGGAAGGAATGTGACGATGAGTGCGATGACGATAGCAGCGATCCAGCTGTAAATATCCATTCCCAAAAACATACGATAATTCCTCCTTTGGGGAACGATGCGGCGGGCGCTTCCGGCAGGAAGCCGCCCGGACCCAGTCCGGGTACAACACCATATTAACATACTGCCGGGAAAAAAGAAAGCCTTTTCGGGTATCTTTCGGCCCGAGAGCTTGCATCCCGGGCCGGAATCGGGTACTATAAAGGCAGTATATCCCGAATACACGGAAGGAGCATCCTTATGGAATGGACTGATATTCGCCTGACCGTATCCAAAGCCGACGCCGAGGCCGCCGAGGCCGTGGCCACCATGATCGCCGAGGGCGGCATTTATATTGAAGACTACAGTGACATTGAGCAGCAGGTGGCTGAGATCGCCCATGTGGATCTCATTGAGCAGGAGCTGCTGGACAAGCCCCGCGACCGGGTCATCATCCACATGTATCTGGAGCCGGGCGCTTCCCCCGTGGAGACCCTGGCCCTGATCTCTGCCCGCATGGAGGCTGCCGGCATCGCCTACACCGTGGAGACCGAGGGTGTGGAGCAGGAGGACTGGCAGAACGGCTGGCGCAAGTATTACCACCCGCTGGAGATCGGCAAGCGGCTGGCCGTGGTGCCCTCCTGGCAGCAGTACGACACCGACCGCGTCAAGCTGGTGCTGGACCCCGGTCTTGCCTTCGGCACCGGCGGCCACGAGACCACCAGCCTGTGCATGGAAGCGCTGGACGAGCGGGTGACCGGCGGCGAGCGGGTGCTGGACATCGGCACCGGCAGCGGCATCCTTGCCATTGCGGCGCTGAAGCTGGGCGCTGCTGTGGCCGAGGGCGTGGACATCGACCCTGTGGCCGTGCGCACCGCAGGCGAGAACGCCGCGTTGAACGGCGTGCAGGACAAGCTGACCGTGCTGGTGGGCGACCTTTCCGATAAGGCCAGCGGCAAATACGATATCATCACCGCCAACATCGTGGCCAATGCCATTCTCAGTCTGGCACCGGCTGTGCCCGGCCTGATGGCAGAGGGTGCCACCTTTATTGCCAGCGGCATCATCGACAGCCGCAAGGATGAAGTGATCGCCGGGCTGGAAAAGGCCGGCCTTGCCGTTGTGGAAGTGAAGGAGAAGCGCGGCTGGGAGTGCATCGTCTGCAAGAAAGCGTAAGGAGATTTTATGCCGCACCGTTATTTTACCACCGAGATCTCTGACGGCACCGCCACCCTGCGCGGGGCCGATGCCCACCATCTTGCCCGTGTGATGCGCGCAAGGCTGGGCGATACTGTCATTCTATGCGACGGCAACGCCGTGGAATACACCGCCACCATCACCGGCTTTGGCGATGAGTGTGTGGAGTTCCGGGTGGAGCCGGGCTATCCCAGCGCCGCCGAACCCAGCGTGGAGGTCACTCTGCTGGCCGGCTACCCCAAGCAGGACAAGCTGGAGCAGATCATCAAGCACGGCGTGGAGCTGGGCGCAGCCCACATCGTGCCCTTCTTCAGCCGGTATTGCGTGGCCGCGCCCAAAAAAGAGGAGCAGAAGAACGAGCGCTACAACCGTATTGCGGTGGAAGCCGCCAAGCAGTGCGGCCGGGGCATTCTGCCGGATGTGGCCCTGCCGCTGGCAAACTTCGGGGCCGTGTGCCGCACCTTTGCACAGTACGACCTTGTGCTGTTCTGCTACGAGTGCGGCGGCGCGCCCCTGCGCGACCTGCTGGCCGCAGCAAAGCCCGCCGATGGTGAAAAACTGAAAATCGCCATCGTGACCGGAGCCGAGGGCGGCTTTGCCGCCGAGGAAGCCGAGATGGCCGCAAAGGCCGGTGCCAGAACGGTAGGCCTTGGCCCCCGCATCCTGCGGTGCGAGACCGCCCCGCTGGCCGTGCTTGCGTCCGTCATGACCCTGACGGGGAATCTGGAATAACAAAAAAGCAGCTGCGTTGCAGCTGCTTTTTTGTTATTTTCAGGGTTTATGTCTCTGCTTCCAGCAGAGCTTTCTTCACATTCAAAAGGTTCTGCGGGCTCACCGAGAAGCTGCGCAGGCCCAGCTGCAAATACTGCACCGTGTTGGCCGGGTTGCCCACCGCAAGGCCGCAGATGGTCACCGGCACATTGCGCACCTTTGCGGCATTCAGCACCATAGTGATGAGCTTTTTCATGGCCTTGCTGGCCGGGCGGTAGTAGTGCTCGGCGCTGGCAAGCTCCCGGTCTGCCGCGTGGGTGTACTGGGTCAGGTCGTTGGTGCCGACCACAAGAAAATCGACCCCGTGCTCTACAAATTCCTCAGCGGTCAGGCAGGCAGCGGGTACGCTGAGCATCACGCCGAACTTTGTATCTTCGTTGAACGCCACGCCGCGCTCCCGCAGGTGTTCGCGGCAGCGCTCCACCACACGCATGGCTGCGTCCCAGTCCTCCACATTCGTCACCATGGGGAACATCACCCGCAGCGGGCCGCGGGCCGCTGCGCGCAGCAGCGCACAGAGCTGCGTCTCGAACTGGTGGGGCTGGCGCAGACTGTTGCGGATGCCCCGCAGGCCAAGCTTGGAAGACTGCAGGCCCTGATAGGCGTCGGAAATGGTGCGGTCTGAGCCAAAGTCGAAGGTGCGCACCGTTACCGGGCAGCCCTTGGCGGCAGCAAGACAGGAGCAGTAGAAGAAATACTGTTCCTGCTCATCGAGGATGCGGCCCGGCAGCATCATGTAGCCGGTGCGCAGCAGGCCCACGCCCTGTGCGCCGGATTGCATGGCCGTGTCGATGTCCTCCGGCCCAAAGCAGTTGGCCAGCAGCTCAAAGGGCTGGCCGTCCTTTGTCCTGTTGGGCAGAGCATGCAGCTGCCCCATCTCTTCGTTCTCCCGCTGCAGCTCGCAGATGCGGGTCTCGGCCTGCTGGCGGGCGGCAGCGTCCGGGTCCAGCGTGCACTGGCCCCCGGTGGCGTCCAGAATCACGGTGCGGCCGTCGCAGTCGTCCAGAAAATCCCGGCCCACCTGCACGATGCCCGGGATATTCATTGCCCGGGCAATGATGGCCGCGTGGCTCTGGCCGCTGCCCTCTGCCGTGATGATGCCTAAAATCATGCCGGAGGGCACGCTGAACAGGTCGGTGGGCATCAGCCGCTCTGCCGCAAGGATCACCGGGTGATCCAGCGCCAGCCACATGCGGGGGCGGTTGGTGATGATGTTGATGACCCGGCGGCTTGCGTCGAGGATATCCACACTGCGCAGCTGCATGTAGGGGTTATCCTTCATGTTGGCCAGCTGGTCGGCGTAGCGCTGGCCCACCTGATTCATGGCCGCTGCCGCACCAATGCCTGCATTGATGCAGAAGCGCACCTCGTTCATCATGCCCTCGTCGTCCAGCATCATGCTCTGGAACTGGAAGATGGCCTGCTCGCTGGGTGCGGCACGGTCTGCCATGGATTCCAGCTCGTCCTGCGCCGTGCGGATGGCATCGGTGAGCAGTTGCAGCTCCCGGGACGGTTTAAAGGGGCCCACGGTCGTGGTCTCCACATGGTGCTCCAGACGGCTCACCTGCCCCAGCACAAGGCCGGGAGAAGCGCAGGAACCTTTATACACTTTCATGTTCGGTCACCTCCGGCAAAAGCTCGGCTTCCGGCGTGGTCAGGGTGCGCCAGACCAGCGCCTGCAAAAAGGTATTGGGCAGCAGCGCGGCCAGTGCGGCCCGCGCCGCATCGGCACTGCCCTCAAACAGCGGTGCAAAGCTCTGCATCCGTGCCTGATCGCACTTTACAAGGAATGCATCGCACAAAGTATGGGTGGTGTAGTAATGGGCCGGGTCCACACCGGCATCTTCCGCGGCGGCTTCCAGCGGGGCAAGGTCGGCATCCTTCATCTTGGCCAGCAGCAGGGCCGCATCCGCCGTCAGGGTGACCGGGTATTTCTCCCGCACGGCCTTTTGCACCCGCTCAAATTTTGCGTGGAACGCAGCAGCGTCCGCGCAGCTCTGGGCATCACAGGAGACAGCATAGGCACACCCCCGCAGATATCCCATAGCGCGGCGGGTATCATAGTAGCCCAGCTCGATGTTGCGGCGGGCGGTGTCGGGGTCAAAGTGCAGGATATCGCCCAGCTCCCAGTAGCTGCGCACCATGGTGGTGGGCAGACCGGTGAGGTTGGGGCGGGTGATGCCCACCCCCTCCAGGTCCACGCACACCAGCTCGTCAGCCCCCATCTTTTTCGCAAGGCCGGTGGGCATGTTGTCGCTGTAGCCGCCGTCCAGGAACTTGACCCCGTCGATCTCCCGCGCCCGCAGGGCAGGGAAGCAGGCCGCCGAGGCCATGAGATAATCCTTCACGCGGCCCTGCGGGATCTCGTCCAGCGTCAGCTCCCGGGGCTTCAGGCCCCGCTGCTCCACCGTGACAAGGCCAAAGCGGATGTTGGCGCGGCGCAGCGCGTCCTCGTCCAGCACCCGTTCCACGATCTCTTCCAGCGGCGAGACGTCCATACCGCCGGCCTTCACCACGCTGCGCAGAAAACTGTGCAGGGCTGACAGGTCGGCGTTTTCTTCGGGCAGCTCCATCACGTCCTTGCTGCGGATGGTCAGCCACATATCCCGCGCCACCTCGTACAGGTCCAGCACGAACATGGCACCGTTCAGGCTGCCCACACTGGTGCCGGTGATGATCTGCGGGTGCCAGTCCAGCTCCATCAGAGCCTTCCACACGCCCACCTGATAGCTGCCGCGTGCTCCGCCGCCGGCCAGCACCAGCGCTTTGCACGGAGTGGTTTGGTTTTCCATACTGCCTGCCTCCCTGTCTGTCTTTGCTGAAATTATACCATATTTTCCGGAAAATTTCTCCCCGTTTTTTGGTTCCTCACGGCTTTTATACGGCTAAGATCCGTGGTATACTGGGCAGGAATCATCTTGAAGGAGGAACTTTGCCCCATGCGCTGCAAGCAATGGATCTTTGATATGGACGGCACCCTCACCGACAGCATGACCGTGGTGTGGCGGGGTGCCCCGCTGGCGCTGCTGCAGCGCTATGGCCGCACGCCCAAAGCAGACCTGAACGACGTGCTGCTGACCATGGGCATGGCCGACGGTGCCCGCTACCTCATCCGAGAATACGACCTGCCCCTGACCGAGGCGGAATATTACGACGTGATGCGGGACGTGATCGCCCAGCTGTACGAAACGGTGGACCTGAAGCCCGGTGTGCGCACCCTGCTGGCAAAGCTGCAGGCCGAGGGGGCCCGGCTGTGCCTGTGCTCCAACACCTGGTCCGACCAGTGCCGCACCGTGCTCACCCGGCTGGGCATCGCGGACTATTTTTCCTTCATCGTGGAGGCGCAGGGCGTGCTGCACAAGAGCCGCCCGGAGGTGTTCTTCGAGTGCATGCACCGGCTGGGCGGGGCCGACCCCGCCGCCTGCGCCGTGTGCGAGGACGCCATTTACGCCGCTTCCACGGCCCACAAGGCCGGGTTCACCGTGCTGGGCGTGCAGGACGCCGCCAGTGCCGCCGACGCCCCTGCCATGGCGCAGGTGTGCGACCAGTTCCTGCCGGACTGGACCGCACTGGACTGGACAAAGATCTGAGAAATTTTTCCGCAAAAACACGCCGGTGTTCCCGCTGTGGGAGCACCGGCGTGCTGTTATTTCAGGCTGTATTTCTGCTGCTGCACCCATTGCTGGAAGGCGTCCCGCACGGCACCCTCCCGCCCGCGGGGGATGGAGATGCGGGCCCCGCTGCGCATGCGCAGCTCCCCGGCAGAAAGCAGGTCCGCCTCGGCCAGATTGACCACATAGGAGCGGTGGGGCTGCAAAAAGCGCCCATCCGCCAGCAGAGGCTGTGCCACCGCAGAAAACGGCACCCGCAGCGACAGGGTGGGCACGTCCTCCCCGCTGGTGAGGTGGAAGTGCACGATGTGGTGGGTGCACTCCAGATATTCGATGCCCGCATAGGGCAGCGCCCGCAGGCCCTCGGCGGTGTTCACCGTGACGGACGGGCCGTATTCCGGCTCGGTGGCGCGGGCCAGCAGGGCCGAAAGCTCCCGCTGGCGCACCGGCAGCAGCAGATATTGCAGCGCATCCACCTTGTAGGCGCTGTAAGCGTGGGCCGTGGTGCGGGCCACAAAGGCCAGCGGGGCCCGGCGGCCCCGGCGGCGCAGCTCCCCGGCAGCCGCCAGCCCCACCGGCGTAGCCGAGCCGGAAAGCTCCAGCAGGTACAGGTCGTACCACACGCCCTCCCCGTCCTTCCGCAGCAGGGCGTCGGTGTCCGGCAGGTGTTCCACGATGCAGGCGTCCGCTCGCCGGGCAAAAAATTCCATGCACTGGCGTTCCAGCCCGCTGCGCAGGCCCGCGTCCGGGCTGCACACCGCAATGTGAAAGATCACAGGATCCCTCCTCTTCAAACCCGCCCTTGCATTTTGCGCGGTGCGGGGGTATAGTAATCAAAAAAACAACAAAGGAGACGCCGCCATGTCAAAGCCCCTTGTCAGCATCATTCTGCCCGTGTACAACGCCCAGAACCACATCGCCCGCTGTCTGGAGAGCATCTGCGCCCAGAGCTGGCAGAACATCGAGGTCATCGTGCTGAACGATGGCTCCAAGGATCAGAGCCTGCCCGTGTGCGAAGCGTTCCGCGCAAAGGACGAGCGCATCGTGCTGGTGGACAAGGCCAACTCCGGCGTGTCCGACACCCGCAACCTGGGCCTGAAGCTGGCCAGCGGCAAGTATGTGCAGTTCGTGGACAGCGACGACTATATCGACCCGGACTTCACCGAGCATCTGGTCACCGCTGCCGAACAGAACAACGCCGACCTCGTCATCGCACCTTACAAGATGGTAATCCCCGCCGGGGCCACCAAGCCCGAACAGGTGCTGGAAAAGCTGCAGGACGACCTTGGCGTGATGCACGTTGCCCGCCCGCCGGAGGTGCGGGTCTACGGTTTTCTGCCCGAGGGCGTGTACGACAAGGACACCTTTGCCCGCCGCCTGATGGACAAGCCCGCCTCCTATTTCTACAGCGTGCTGTGGAACAAGCTCTACCGCCGGGATATTCTGGCAGACCATCATCTGCAGTTCACCAGCGAGGTGCGCTGGGCCGAAGACCTGGTTTTCAATCTGGAATACATTTTGTACGCCAATGTTTTCGTATCCATTTCCAAAGCGGGCTACCACTATGTGCAGAACCCCCAGAGCATCTGCCACACCCAGATCAATCTGGCTTCCATCGTGCAGAACAAACTGCAGGTGTTCCGCTATTACAAGGAGCTGTACACAAAGCTGGGCCTGTACGATCAGGTGCAGCCGCAGCTGTATAAATTCCTGACCGCGTTCTCCGAGAACGCCTATCCCTCCGGTTCTCCCCAGAAGATCATCATGGACATGGCCAACCGCTGGGGCTTTGGTGTTCTGGATGCTTCCGACAAGGAAAAGAAACACAAAACCGAACCCGATGCCTGATCTCCGGGCACGAAAAAAGAGCCGTGAAAGCGGCTCTTTTTTGTTTGCCATTTTACCGGTCGATCCAGCTGCGGAAGGCTTCGCGCACTGCACCCTCCCGTCCGCGCGGGATGGGGATGCGCGCACCGCTGCACATCTGCAGCTCGCCCGCCGTCAGCAGCTGTGCCGCCGCCAGATTGACCACATAGGAGCGGTGCGGCTGCAAAAAACGCCCGTCTTCCAGCAGCGGCTTTGCTACCTCGGCAAAGGACACCCGCAGCGAAAGGGACACCACATCCTCGCCGCTGAGCAGATGGAAGTGAACCACATGGTGGGTGCACTCCAGATATTCGATCTGCGCATAGGCCAGCGCCCGCAGGCCTTCGGCGGTGACAACGGTCATTGCCGGGCCGTACTCCGGCTCTGTGGCGCGGGCAAGCAGGGCCGAAAGCTCCTGCTGGTGCACCGGCAGAAGCAGATACTGCATGGCATCCACCCGGAAAGCGCTGTAGGCGTGGGCCGGTGTGCGGGCCGCAAAGGCCAGCGGAGCCCTGCGGCCCCGGCGGCGCAGCTCCGCAGCCGCCGAAAGCCCTGCCGGGGCCGCTACAGCGCCCAGCTCGATGAGATACAGGTCAAACCGTTCTCCCTCGGTGTCCCGGCGCAGCAGCGCATCTGCATCCGGCAGCTGCTGCACGATGCACGCATCCTGCCGCCGGGCAAAATATTCCATGCACTGGCGTTCCAGCCCGCTGCGCAAGGCCGCGTCCGGGCTGCATACCGCAATGTGAAATACCATCTCACATTCTCCTTTCCGCCAGCCGCCCGCCTTGATTTTTGCGCAGGGCTGGAGTATGATAAATAAAACTTTGCTGCATCGAAAAAAGAAAAAACGGAGGGACCCGCCATGCCGCAGCCGCTTGTCAGCGTTATTGTGCCCGCCTATAACGCGGCGGGCTTCATCTCCCGCTGTGTGGAGAGCATCACATCCCAGAGCTACCCGGAGCTTGAGATCCTTCTGCTGAACGACGGCTCCAGAGATGACACCCTTGCCATCTGCCGGAAGCTGGCCGAAGCCGACCCCCGCATCCGGGTGATCGACAAACTGAACACCGGCGCAGCCGATACCCGCAGCTGCGGCCTTGCGCTGGCCAGAGGCGAGTACATCCAGTTCGCGGACAGCGACGACTATCTGCTGCCGGGCTGCACGGCAAACCTTGTGGCAGCTGCCCGGCGCAGCCGTGCCGACCTTGTGCTGGCCCCCTACCGGATGATGGTGCCCCGCAGAGACGGCGGCTATGACACCCGGGAATACAGCCTGCTGCCCGCAGGGGAGTACAGCAAGGTGGATTACCTGTGGCAGCTCACCGGCCATGCCGCCGCCTTTTACTACGGCGTGTTGTGGAACAAGCTCTACCGCCGCGACCTGATCCGGATGGCGCAGATCCGGTTTGAAAATGTCGTTTTCGCCGAGGATCAGCTGTTCAACACCCGGTATCTGCAGGCGGCGCAGCGGTTCGCCGCCATCGACGAGGCCGTTTACTGCTACATCCAGAACCCGCAGAGCGTCTGTCACACGCAGGTGAGGGTGGCAGACATGCTGCGCCACCGTGACCGGATGTACCGCGCCTACCGGCAGATGTGCATTCAGCTGGGCGTGTACGACCGGTTCCGCCTGCGGCTGCGGGGCATCTACCTGAGCCTGTTTGAAAGCCCCCTGCCCAACGGCCCGGTGCAGCGGCTCTCCGATGCCGCCGCCCGCACCCACAGCCGCATCTGAGAAAAGGAGACGCTATGGAATTTCCCCTTGTCAGTATCATCGTGCCCATGTACAACGCCGCAGGCTGCATTGCCCGCTGTGTAAAAAGCATCTGTGCCCAGAGCTATAAAAGCATCGAGATCATCCTGCTGAACGACGGCTCCAAGGACGGCACCCTCTCGGCCTGCCGTGCTCTTGCCGCTCAGGATCACCGCATCGCGCTGGTGGACAAGCCCAATTCCGGCGCGGCGGACACCCGCAATCAGGGACTTGCGCTGGCCCATGGCCGCTACGTCCAGTTCGTGGACAGCGACGACTGGCTGGCCCCGGACTTTACCGAGAAGCTCGTCACCGCCGCCGAGATCCACACCGCCGATCTTGTGATTGCGCCCTTCTGGATGGTGTATCCGAAGGACTACGTGGAGCACATCCGCCCGTGGGAAAAGGCGCTGGGCACCGTGCTCCGGCGCAACCCGCCCCGCACCCGGGCCTACGGCTATCTGCCCGCCGGGGTGTACACTGGGCAGGAGTACGCCCGGCAGCTGATCGAAAAGCCCAATACCTTTTACTACGGTGTGCTGTGGAACAAGCTCTACCGCCGGGAGATCATTGCGCAAAATCAGCTTGCCTTTGCGCCCGATGTGCACTGGGCCGAGGATCTGATCTTCAACATGGGGTATCTTGAACATGCGGAGGTGTTCGTTTCCATCCCCGAGGCCGGGTATCATTATATCCAGAACCCCAAAAGCCTCTGCCATACCCAGATCGACCTGCGCGGCATCGTAGAGAACAAGACACAGATTTTTCAGCTGTTCAAGGAGGTGTACACCCGCCTTGGACTGTACGAGGAGCTGCAGCCCCAGATCTACAAATTCCTGTTCGCCTTTTCGGAGAGCGGGGTACCCTCGGACAGCCTGCAGGGTGCTTTGCTGGATGCAATGTCCCGCCTGAACGATGCCTCTGTCCAGCCCGAGCCCTCCCGCAAAAAGCCCCGCCGCAAGCCCCAAAAGCACGCCCGCCGCAAAAAGCCCCGGCATAAGGAAGAATAAATCGTTAAACAAAAAAGTCGCTGCACGAATGTGCAGCGACTTTTTACTTTTTACCCTACCCGGGCGCAGAAAGCCTCCCGGACGGCGGCTTCCCGCCCGCGGGGAATGGGGATGCGTGCCCCGCTGCGCATCCGTACCTCGCCGGGTGCCAGCAGCTGTACTGCTTCCAGATTGACCACATAGGAGCGGTGCGGCTGCACAAAGCGGCCGTCCGCAAGCAGCGGCTGCGCCACGGCGGAAAAGGGCACCCGCAGCGAGAGGGAGGCTACATCCTCCCCGGTGGTCAGGTGGAAGTGCACGATATGATGGGTGCATTCCAGATATTCGATCTCGGCATAGGCCAGCGCCCGCACACCGTCGGCGGTGGTCACGGTAAGGGTGGGGCCGTATTCCGGCTCCACCGCCCGCTTGAGCAGGGCAGAAACTTCCGGCTGGTGCACCGGCTGCAGCAGATACTGCATGGCGTCCACCCGGTAGGCGCTGTATGCGTGCGCCGGGGTGCGGGCCACAAAAGCCAGCGGCGCGCGGCGGCCCCGGCGGCGCAGCTCTGCCGCCGCCGTAAGCCCTTCGGGCCGGGCTACCGCCGCAAGCTCAATGAGGTACAGCTCGTACCGCAGCCCGGCGGCATCCTGCTGCAAAAGCGCTTCCGGGCTTTGCAGCTGCTCCACGATGCAGGCGTCCTCCCGCCGGGCGAAGAACTCCATGCACTGGTGCTCCAGCCTGCTGCGCAGCGCCCCGTCCGGGCTGCAGATCGCAATGTGAAAGATCATGGTTTGGTTTCCTTTGCAGGGTAGACGATTTGAAATGGCCTCCGCGTTGCTCTGGCCATCATCAGCGGAAAAATCATCTTAAATCAAGCAATTCCGGGCAGACTGCGGTCTGCCCGGAATTGCATTTTTACGGCAAGAGTCAGGACGGCAAGCGGCAGCTGACTTTTGTTCTTTTTAGCATTAGCAGCCGATGGCGGCGCACTTCTCGGCCAGCCATGCGCGCTCGTCCTCGGTCAGGCGGGGTGCCAGCTGCTCGAACACCTTGCGGTGGTAATCGTTCAGCCAAGCGACCTGTTCCTTGTCCAGCACGCCGGGCACGATGGGAGAGGTGGCGATGGGCACAAAGGTGAGGGGACGGAAGGCAAGGAAGGTACCGTACTGGTTGTCGGCCTTGTGGTAGCACTCGATCTCGTTCTCGATGCGGATGCCCACCTCGCCGGCCTCGTACACGCCGGGCTCGTCGGTGACGATCATACCCGGGCGCATCAGGGTGGTGTTGCGGCCGTTCAAAGCGTGAGGGCCCTCATGGACGTTGCCCACAAAGCTGACGCTGTGGCCGGTGCCGCAGCGGTAGTTGATGA
>OMDV01000199.1_pt1 | contig 15204 bp, 14 predicted proteins | sample 1673671 | NCBI WGS metagenome assembly OMDV01 (sample SAMEA103958118, study PRJEB25191) | human gut metagenome | reverse complement strand
CCTGACCGCCGCAGTGCAGGTCGATGGTCTTGCCCAGATGGGTGCGGCTCATGGCACTGCACTCGATATGCCAGCCGGGGCGGCCCATGCCATAGGGGCTTTCCCAGGCGGGCTCGCCGGGCTTGGCAGCCTTCCAGACGGCGAAGTCGGCGGGGTCTTCCTTCAGGTCATCCTCCATCTGGCTGCGCAGCTCGCGGTTGCCGCTCTCCAGATCGTCCAGCTTGAGGTGGCTCAGCTTGCCGTATTCCGGGTCGCTCTTGACGCGGAAGTAGACATCCCCGTTCTTGGCAACGTAGGCGTGGCCGGAATCGATCAGGTCCTTGACGATGTCCAGGATCTGCTGGATGTGCTCCGTTGCACGGGGCTGGACGGTGGGCTTTTTGCAGTTCAGACCGGCGGCATCCTTGAGGTACTCGGCCTCAAAGCGCTGGGCCACTTCCTTCATGGAGGTGCCCTCCTCCTGGCCCTTCTTGATGAGCTTGTCATCAATATCGGTGATGTTGGAGACATAGATGACCTTGTTGCCGCGGTATTCCAGATAGCGGCGCAGGGTATCGAACACGATCAGCGGGCGGGCATTGCCGATGTGGATATAGTTGTAAACGGTGGGGCCGCAGACATAGATGCGGTATTCGCCGGGCACCTGCGGCACAAACTCTTCCTTCTGACGGGTCAGGGTGTTGAAAATCTGCATAAGAACTCTCCTTCTTGTAGGGCAAACAAAAGCCGCAGCAGAACCTCTCAGTCTCGCTTCACTCGCCAGCTCCCCTAATGGGGGAGCCCTTGGCAAAGAGGGCAGCTCCTGCGAATCTGCCTGAAAAAACAAAAGCCCTCAAAGCAATATGATATCGCATATCACTTCGAAGGCGGTTTTCAAAATCGCGGTTCCACTTCTGTTTGTCGCTCAAAGCCGATAACGGCGGCTGCCGCGCCGCGATACTCCCCAACAGGTTTCCCGCGGCGTGCTGTCCGGGCGCACTTCACACACGCTGCTGCAAACAGGCTCCCAGCCAACGGCCCGTTCTCTCTGTCCAGCTCACCTTTGCGCTACTCTGCCCGGGTAAACGCATTTTTCCTGATACATCTGTATTATAGCCGGGCCGGGGGGAGAAGTCAAGCAGAACGCAGGCGCTGGCATTTCAGCGGCAGCTCTGCGCCGATTCAATCGATCTCGTGCTTTTTACAGAAGTGCTTGCTGGCAAAGTACATTCCCGCCCAGATGGCGATGGCAAGCACGAGGTAGAACGGGTTCTTCATGGCAGACACCAGCGACTGCCCGAAAAGGGCCATCATGGCCACCATCACGCCCTTGCCCAGCAGCATGGTGACAAGGTAGCGCTTCTCGTCAAAATCAGAGATGCCAAAGGCAAAGTGCATAAAGGACGAGGGCGTAAAGGGCAGGAGCGACAGCATGAACAGGGACGCGGTGTCGAACCGGCTGACCCATTGCTCCGCCTTTTGCAGCTTGGCGGAGCGGCGGGCAAATTTCCAGAAAAAACGCTTGACGACACGCCGCCAGAGCAGGAACATCACAGTGCCGCCCAGCATCACCCCGGCCCAGCTGTACACAAAGCCCAGAAGCCCGCCGTGGGCCGCAACATTCAGCGCCACAATGGCGATGAGCGGCAGCGGTGGAAAAAAGGATTCCACCATCGCAAGGATCACGGGCGCAATGGGGCCAAGGTCGCCAAAGCCTTCCAGCAGGGCCTCCCAGAATTCCAGCGTTCCCAGCTGGTGGAGCCAGCCTATCATCGTCATTTCCATCCCGCGTGTTCCTTCCCTCTCATTTTTCTTTAGTATATCCGGTTTCTATGACACGCCCGTGAACAAAATACGAGCTTTTTTTGTCCTATCACCTATACTACGAGACTGCGGGGGCGTTTCCTGCACAGGGCGGGGATCTTTATGCTTTTCCGGCGGCTTCGGCAGCGGCCTTTTCGGCCCGGGCCTGCATCCGCTCGATCTGCTGGGCGCGCATCCGCTCCCAGCGGGCAAGTCCGGCTTCGTCCGGGATCTGGACGCAGCGGGCAAAGCTCCAGTGCAGGCCGTCCCGCCGGGCCAGCTTATAGCGCTGGAATACGCCCTTTCCAACCTCATTGCCGGTACCGGCGCAGGCAGGGCAGACCGACAAGGTATACCAGCCGCTGTTGCCCTTTTTCAGCCAGATATCATCCGGCTGCAGATCCCCGCCGCACACCGGGCAGCTGGCAGTGATGATCTTTGGATCGCTGCGCCAGGCAGACTGCTCCACATAGCCGCGGAACACCCGGAAGTCCCGGTAATCGCCGGGGGCGGGGCAGAGGCTTGCCCGCAGGGATTCCTCCTCGGTGGGGTAGGCCGCCAGACCCGCCCGCAGGTCAAGCTTGCGGCAGACATCGGCGGTGTAAAGGGTATCGGACAGGGCATCGTGGAACGGGCGCTCCATCGGGATGCCCATCCGGGTCACAACGCTTTCCAGCGTCATGCCCTCGCCCTCCTTGCGGGGGTGCTCCCGCAGGAAGATCTGCTGCAGATCATACCACTGGGTGGGGCGGCTCTCGTCCAGATTGCAGAGGAAAAGGTTCTGCTTGAGCACCGGCACGTCATCCATGCCCCACTCGGCAAACTCGGCATCCGGGCCGCACCACTGCATAAAGCGGCGCAGCCCCTGCACGATGGGCTCGCCCCGGTCCAGGTCGGCCTGGGTCAGGCCCGTCACCTTGGCGATGTGGTGCTGCAGGGTGCGGAAAATGCGGGGCCGCAGGTGGATGGAGAAGGTATCCAGCACGTTGGCATCCTCGTCGATCTTCACTGCGCCGATCTCGATGATCTCGCCCCGGAAGGTCTGCTGCACGCCATGATAATTAAAGATGTACGGCTTATAGCCGATGTTCCATTCCAGATCAAATAAAACCAGATTGCGTGGCATTGTTGTTTGTGTTCCTCTCAGTTCAGGATAAATTTTTCGATAGCCTCGGCCACGCCGTCGTGGTTGTTGTCGGCGGCGGTGACGTAATCAGCCACAGCCTTGACGGCATCCTCGGCATTCTGCATGGCAACGCCCACCCCGGCATAGGAGATCATGGAGCGGTCGTTCAGGCCGTCGCCGCAGGCCATCAGGTTCTCCCGGGTCAGGCCCATCCGCTCCAGCAGGGCGGCAAGGCTCCTGTCCTTTGCCACGCCCAGCGGCACGGCCTCGATGAAGAAGGGGCTGGAGGGGTACAGGTCGATCCGGCCCGCAAACTGCTCCTTTCCGGCGGCACAGACAGCATCCCGCCGGGCAGGGTCAAGGGTGATGAGCATTTTGCAGATCGGATAGTCCACATAGGAGGCAAGATCATCCACATGGATCATCGGCAGCTTTGTGGTAAAGCACTCCTTGTTTGCCCACACGTCCTGATCCCGCTCACACACGATGCCCTCGCTGTTATAGGTCAGGATGGCCACATCCTGCCGGGCTGCAAATTCGCAGAGCTCCGGGACGAACTCCGCTCCCAGCTGCACCTGATACAGGGCCTCGCCGGTCATGCAGTCCACGATCTTGCCGCCGTTGTAGGCCAGCACACAGCCGCCCTTTTTGTCCAGCCCCAGCTCCTTTGCCAGCGGCAGAATGCCCGCCGTGGGGCGGCCGGAGGCCAGCACGATGGTCACACCCTGTGCGGCGGCAGCATCCAGCGCCGCGCGGGTGCGAGGGGTAACGATCTTTTCGTCATTGGTCAGGGTGCCGTCCAAGTCCAGAGCCAGCACCCGGATATTCGATCTTGCCATGATTTTTATTCCTCGTTCTCAGGCAGGGGCTTCCCGCCGGATATTTTATTACTTACCCATCTATTTTACAATGCTTTCCCTTTTCTGTAAAGCAGGAAACCTGTTCCCCGCCCAGAGACAAGCAAAAAAGCCGCCCGGCGAGCAAAACCGGACGGCTGAGAAGGAAGAAAACGCGGTGTTACAGGATGTCGATGTATTCCCCGGCCAGCGCCTTGTTCATGCTGCGGACGGCGCAGAACTTGCCGCACATGGAGCAGGTGTCGCTGTGGTCATCCTCAGGCAGGCGGGCATCCCGGATGGCCTTGGCGGTCTCGGGGTCGAGAGCGCAGGCGAACTGGGCATCCCAGTCCAGCACGCGGCGGGCATCGCCCATCTTATCGTCGATATCCCGGGCATGGGGGATGCCCTTGGCGATATCAGCCGCATGGGCGGCGATCTTGGAGGCCACGATGCCCTGCTTCACATCGTCCACGTTGGGCAGAGCCAAATGCTCGGCGGGGGTGACATAGCACAGGAAGGCTGCACCGCTCATAGCGGCAACGGCACCGCCGATGGCAGCCGTGATGTGGTCATAGCCGGGGGCAATGTCGGTGACGAGGGGTCCCAGCACATAGAAGGGAGCGCCCATGCAGATGCTCTTCTGCACCTCCATGTTGGCGGCCACCTGATTCAGGGGCACATGGCCCGGGCCCTCCACCATGACCTGCACGTTGTGTGCCCAGGCGCGCTTGGTCAGCTCGCCCAGACGCACCAGCTCTTCGATCTGGCAGACATCGGTGGCATCGGCCAGGCAGCCGGGGCGGCAGGCATCGCCCAGCGAGATGGTCACGTCGTGCTCGGCGCAGATCTCGCAGATCTCGTCAAAGTGCTCGTAGAAGGGGTTCTCGTTGCCGGTCATGCTCATCCAGGCGAACACCAGAGAGCCGCCGCGGCTGACAATGTTCATCTTCCGCTTGTGGGTGCGGATCTGGTCGATGGTCTTGCGGGTGATGCCGCAGTGCAGGGTGACAAAGTCCACGCCGTCCTCAGCGTGCAGGCGCACCACGTCGATGAAATCCTGCGCGGTCAGGGTGGCAAGGTCGCGCTGATAGTGGATGACGGAATCGTACACGGGCACAGTGCCGATCATCACGGGGCACTCGTGGGTCAGCTTCTGGCGGAAGGGCTGGGTGTTGCCGTGGCTGGACAGATCCATGATGGCTTCCGCGCCCATATTGACGGCGCTCATCACCTTTTCCATCTCCACGTTGTAATCCTTGCAGTCGCGGGAAACGCCCAGGTTCACGTTGATCTTGGTGCGCAGCATGGAGCCGATGCCCTCGGGGTTCAGGCAGGTGTGGTGCTTGTTGGCGGGAATGGCCACCTTGCCCTCAGCCACCAGCTGACGGATCTCCTCCGTGGTGCGGTATTCCTTTTTGGCCACGATCTCCATTTCCGGCGTGACGATGCCCTTGCGGGCAGCGTCCATCTGTGTGGTGTAGTTCTGCATGGTACTTTCCTCCAAATGTTTCTTTTATCTTGAACAGCGCTTTGCGCGCTGAACGTACCGGAAATAGGTTTTTGCGCAGCCTTTCCTCTGTGCGCAATTGGCTCCCCCTTTGGGGGAGCTGGCATCGCGCCAGCGATGACTGAGAGGGCGAGCCGCCTTACAGCTGCTCCGCCAGTGCCTTCAGCTCCCTGCACTCGGCCTCGATGTCCTCCGCGCCGAAGATCGCGCTGACAAGGGCCACACCGTTCACGCCGGTGCCCTTGAGCCGGAGCAGGTTCTCCTTGTGGATGCCGCCGATGGCCACAACGGGGATGTCCACGGCATCGCAGATGGCTTTCATCATGCCCTCGGGCAGAACGTCCACGTCTGCCTTGGTGTGGGTAGAGAAAGCTGCACCCACGCCCAGACAGTCGGCACCGTGCCGGACGGCCTCCAGAGCCTCCTCCACGCTGTGGACGGATACGCCGATCATCATCTCATCGCCCACGCGCCGGCGCACCTGGGCAGCGGCCATATCCTCCTGCCCCACATGGATGCCCTCGGCGTGGCAGCGGATGGCAATGTCCACGTTATCGTTGATAAAAAAGGGCACGTTGTACTTTTTGCACAGGTCGTGGAGCTCAAACGCCTCCTTCAGGAAGGCTTCCTCGTCCAGCTCCTTTTCCCGCAGCTGAACACAGGTCACGCCGCCCTTCAGGGCGCTCTCCACCTGCTGATAGAGGGTCTGCCCGCCCACCCAGGCACGGTCGGTGACGGCGTAGAGCCGCATATATTCTTCAGCGCACTTCATACTTGGCACCCTCTTCCAGCTGAGCCGGAGTCATATTGTAAATGGCATCAATGATGTAATTGCGGTAGGTAGCGTTGCCGTCCAGCGGGGTCAGCCGTGCATGGGCGATCTCGCCCGCAAGGCCCATGGCGCAGACGGCAGCAGCCGCAGCCTCCAGCGGTTGGCCGGGGTTGGCGGTGATAAAGGCCGCCGTCAGGGCAGAGAGCTGGCAGCCCGTACCGGTGATGGCGCTCATCATCGGGTGGCCGTTGCGGATGCAGTAGGCTTTTGCCCCATCGGCCACGATGTCAATGGCACCGGTGATGGCCACAACGGCACCGGTCTTTGCGGCAAATGCCTTGGCAAAGGCCACCGCGCCGTCCAGATTTTCCTCGGTGACCCTGTCGGCCACATCGGCATCCACACCCTTGGTGGTGCCCGCACCGGAAGCCAGCGTCTTTACCTCGGAGATGTTGCCCCGGATGACCGTGAACCGCACCTCGTCCAGCAGGCGGCAGGCCGTCTCGGTGCGCAGGGCGGAAGCGCCTGCGCCCACAGGGTCCAGCACCACGGGGTGGCCCAGTGCATTGGCCTTTTTACCTGCCTTGAGCATGGATTCAATGGTGCGGCTGTTCAGGGTGCCGATGTTGATGTTCAGCCCGCCGCAGATGGTGGTGATATCCTCCACCTCGGCGGCATCGTCGGCCATAATGGGCGAAGCACCGCAGGCCAGCACCATGTTGGCGCAGTCGTTCACGGTGACGTAGTTGGTGATATTATGGATCAGGGGGCTTTTGGTGCGGACATTGGCAAACTGCTCTGCAAACATGACGCACCCCCGTCAGGAAAGGCTGCTCTGCATGGAGCGCAGGGCACCGGAGTGCTGCAGGCTGTACACCAGCACGCCCGCAATGACCGCACCCACAGCGGTGGAGATGAGGAAGGGCACGATGTAGGCATAGAACGCGATGTCACCGGCGCTCTTGCCCATCAGGCAGATGGCCACCGGGTAAGCGCACAGGCCGCCCAGAATGCTGGTGCCGAACACCTCGCCCACCAGGGTGGCGATCAAGTTTTTGGTCTTTGCGTAGACCAGGCCGCAGAGCAGGGCACCAAACATGCTGCCCGGGAAGGCCATCAGGCTGCCCAGACCCAGGATATTGCGGAGCAGCGAGGCCACAAAGGCCACGCCCACGCCCCACCAGGGGCCCAGCAGCACGGCGCAGAGCACATTGACCATGTGCTGCACAGGGGCGCACTTGCTGCCGAACATCGGGAAGCTGAACACACTGCCCACCACGCACAGGGCGCAGAACATTCCAGCGAGAGCCAGCTTTTTCACAGAGAATTTTTTCATTGGAAACTCCTCTTTCTCAAAAAGCGGTCGAGGCTTGCTGGCCTCCTCTCACGCCGGAACACGGCTTCCCATCGCAGTTATTTCAAGGCTCAGGGCGCTCCCCCTCAGCCCGGAGCCGCCCGTTGCGGCGGCTTGCGGCAACAAAAAACAGGAGACACCACAGCGGTGCCTCCTGCAAAAAATCATTTTCCTATGACTTCCTACGGCGGCATTATCCGCATCAGGTCAAGGGTCGAAGTTTGGTTACTTCCTCTCAGCCCGCCTCACGAGCTCCCCTGTGTTTTGTTTTTCGTAGGGTATTGTACACCCGCCGGGGCAAAAAAGCAAGAACAAGTTTTTCTTTCGCCTTTTTGCCAAATCGCTTTTACAATTTCCCGGATTATGTTATACTTGTCCCAAATTTCGCAGCGCCCGGGGGAGCCATTCCCCGCTTTGGGGCACTGCCCGGCACAAAAGGAGATTGAAGTTATGGGTCTCATCAAAGCAGCCATGGGCGCGGCATCCGGCGTGATGGGCGACCAGTGGAAGGAATATTTTTATTGTGACGCTCTGCCTGCGGAGGTGCTGGCTGTCAAGGGCCAGAAGCGGACCAATGGCCGCTCCGCCAACCGGCACGGCAGCGAAAACGTCATCTCGGACGGCTCTGTGATCGCCGTGGCTGACGGCCAGTGCGTGCTGATCGTGGAGCAGGGCAAGGTGGTGGACCTCTGCGCCGAGCCCGGCGAGTACACCTACAATACCGGTACCCAGCCCTCCCTGCTCAGCGGCGGGCTGGCCAAGAATATTGATGACATCTTTGCCGAGATGGGCAAGCGCTTTGCCTTTGGCGGCCAGGAAGCCACCGACCAGCGGATCTACTACATCAACACCAAGGAGCTGCCCGGCAACAAATACGGCACCCCCAGCCCGGTGCCGTTCCGGGTGGTGGACCAGCGGGCCGGCATCGACATGGACATCAGCATCCGGTGCTTTGGCGAGTACAGCTACCGCATCACCAACCCCATCCTGTTTTACACCAATGTCTGCGGCAATGTGGAAAACGCCTATCTCCGTGAGACGCTGGACAGCCAGCTCAAGACCGAGCTGCTGACGGCCCTGCAGCCGGCTTTTGCCAAGATCAGCGAGCAGGGCATCCGCTACTCGGCTCTGCCCGGCCATACCATGGAAATGGCTGACGCCCTCAACGAGGTGCTCTCCGCCAAGTGGAAGAACCTCCGCGGCATTGAGATCGTCTCCCTCGGCGTGTCCGGCGTCAAGGCCAGCGAGGAAGACGAGGCCATGCTCAAGGCCATGCAGCGGGATGCCGCCTACATGGACCCCACCCGGGGCGCTGCCCATCTTGTGGGTGCCCAGGGCGACGCCATGCGGGCCGCTGCCGCCAACACCAGCGCGGGCCCGGCCATGGCCTTTATGGGCGTGAACGCGGCTGCCGCTGCGGGCGGAGCGGACGCTCAGACGCTCTACCAGATGGGGGCCCGGCAGGCGGCGGCACAGCCCGCTCCGGCTCCCGCCGCGGGCTGGAATTGTGCCTGCGGCCAGAGCGGCAACACGGGCAAATTCTGCACGGCCTGTGGTGCTCCCAAGCCGGAGGCACCCACGGTCTGGGTGTGCAGCTGCGGCACCAGGAACAGCGGCAAGTTCTGCTCCGAGTGCGGCAAACCCCGCCCGGCGGCCCAGTGCGCCAACTGCGGCTGGAAGCCTGCCGACCCCACCCGGCTGCCCAAGTTCTGCCCGGAATGCGGCAAGCCCTTTGGGGCATAAGGGGGGCATGAACCATGCCGAATGAAACCACCAATTACCAGTGCCCGGCCTGTACCGGCCCGCTGCGGTTCGACAGCGCCACGGGCAAATTGGTCTGTGATTACTGCGGCTCCACCTATGAGGTCAAGGAGGTGGAGGCCCTTTATGCAGACAAGCAGAAAGCCTCTGACACCGCCGCCCGGCAGCGGCCCCAGGGCCCCGTCTGGGGCGAGGAGGAAGCCGCCGGCCTCACCAGCCGCACCTGCTCTTCCTGCGGGGCCGAGCTGGTCTGCGACGGTACCACCGCTGCCACCACCTGCCCTTACTGCGGCAACCCCACGGTGCTGGGCGGGCAGCTCTCCGGCAAGCTGAAGCCGGAGTACATCATCCCATTCAAGCTGGATCGCAAGGCAGCCGTGCAGAACCTGAACAAATACTACAAGGGCAAAAAGTTCTTGCCAAAGGCGTTCAAAGAGCAGAACCACGTCGAAGAGATCCAGGGCGTGTATGTGCCGTTCTGGCTCTACGACGCCACTGCCGATGCCCGGGGTGCTTATGAGGGCGAAGTGACCGAGAGCCACCGCGAGGGGGATTACATCGTCACAAATACCCAGCACTACAATGTGGCCCGCGCGGGCGAGGCAGACTTTATCAAGGTGCCCGTGGATGGCTCCAGCAAGATGCCGGATGCCCACATGGATGCCATTGAACCCTTTGATTACAGCGCCATTCAGCCGTTCTCCACGGCGTACCTGCCCGGTTTCCTGGCCGACCGTTACGACGAGGACGAGGAAAAGTGTCTGCCCCGGGCCACCCGCCGGATGGAAAACACCACCCGTGCGGCCCTGCGGGAGACCATTGACGGCTACTCTGAGGTACACACCAAGGCGGAGAACATCAACATCGACATCCGCAAGGCGCACTACGCCCTGCTTCCGGTCTGGATGCTCCACACCCGCTGGAACGACAAGGACTTCCTCTTTGCAATGAACGGCCAGACCGGCAAGCTCATTGGCGACCTGCCCGTGGACCCCAAGCGGGTCGCTGCCTGGTTTGCGGGCATCAGTCTGCCGCTCATGGTCATTCTGGCACTGTTTCTGTACGGCTGAGGGGGTGTGAGCGCAAAATGAAAAATCGGATGTGTAAAACAAACTGTTATAAAAAGTGCTGTGCTTTTCTGGCCGCTCTGCTGATGCTTGCGGTGCTGGCTCTGCCCGGTATGGCGGCGGCTCCCCTGGTCCGGGACGAGATGGGCCTGTTTGATGCCGATACCTACAACGAGCTGGAACAGAGCGCGGAAGCGGCTTCCAGCGGCCACGATTGCGACGTCTATTTCCTTGTGGTCAACGACATCGGCGATGCCAACCAGCGGGATTTTGCCAAGAATTATTATGTAAATAACGGTCTTGGCAGCGGCGAGGGCAAAAGCGGCATCCTCTTCCTGCTGGCGGTGGGTTCCCGCAAGTATGTCACCATCACCTATGGCGGCGGCGTGACGGCCTTTACCGATTACCGCATCGAGCAGATCGAAGATGCCGTTGTTCCCTATCTCTCGGACGACGACTGGACCGAGGCCGCCTCCGAGTACCTCTCCATGTGCGCCGACACGCTGGATTTCTACGCCGAGCACGGCGAACCTCTGGATGTTGACAACGACACCAGCGGCTGGCCCATCCTGCTCCTCATCGTCATCGGCGTGCCCATGATCATTGCCGGTATCGTCTGCGGCGTGCTGTACAGCCAGATGAAAACAGCCCGGCTCAAGACCGAGGCCAACGATTACATCGGCGCAGGCTTAAAGCTGCGGGTGCAGGTGGACAACTACACCCACACCGACCGTGTGCAGGTCTATGACCCGCCCCACGAGGAGAGCAGCAGCTCCGGCGGCTCCTCCGTGGACAGCGACGGCTTTGGCGGCTCCTCCGGCGGCTCGTTCTGAGCGCCCTTTTCTCCAGCAATAAACCACCGGTTCTGCCGGTGGTTTTCACTTGTTTCTATTTCCGTGTAACTCGCAAAAGAAAGGAAACCCAACGAATGTCAAAGAAGATCACCGCCCTGATCCCCGGAGCCGCGCTGGCACTGGGCATCGCCTGCATCGCCAAGTGGCTGGAAACGCTGGAAAGCAGCGCCGGGCTCCACCTCATTGGCGCTTCAGTCATCGCCCTGTTTATCGGCATGGCCATCAATGCGTTTTTCCAGCCCAACAAAACAACCGCGCCGGGCATCAAATTCACCTCTAAGAAGGTCCTGAAATTCGCCATCGTCCTTCTGGGTGCCAGCCTGAACATCCGCACCGTGCTGACCGTGGGCCGTTTTTCGCTGACGGTCATGCTCTTCACCCTGGCCACCTGCTTTGGGCTGGGCGCGCTGATCGGCAGAGCGCTCGGGCTCAACTGGAAAACCAGCAGCCTGATCAACGCCGGAACCGGCATCTGCGGCGGCTCTGCCATTGCCGCCATTGCGCCGGTGATCGAGGCCGATGACATGGATATCGCCTACGGTATGTCCGCCACCTTCCTGTTCGATACGGTGATGATCGTTGTGTTCCCGCTCCTTGGCCGGTGGCTTGGGCTTTCCGATGCCGCATTCGGTCTCTGGGCCGGTACCGCGGTCAATGATACCTCCAGCGTTGTAGCCACCGGTTACGCTTTCAGTGAAGCAGCCGGTGACTTTGCAACGATGGTCAAGCTGACCCGCACGCTGGCGATCATTCCGGCTGTTCTGGTCTTTGCCGCCATCAACCTGCACCTGAAAAAGAAAGAGAGCGCTCAGGCCAACGGTGTCAAGGTGAGCATCCGTTCCATTTTCCCCTGGTTCATCCTTGCGTTCCTTGCCATGTCCCTGCTGACCAGTCTGGGCCTTCTGCCCACCGGGCTGGTTTCCGGCCTGAAGACCATCAGCAAGTTTCTGATGGTCGCGGCTCTGGCGGCCATTGGTCTGAACACGAACTTTAAATCACTCTGCCGTTCCGGCGCAAAGCCCATGCTGCACGGCTTCATCATCTCCACATTGGTCGTTCTGGTCGCCATTGGCGTTGAGTACATGATCGGCATTGCCTTTGTCTGGCTTGCCGTCCCGGCAGGGTGGCTTGCGAACTTTCTGGTCTCCTATGCGGCGCTCAGAAGATCGTGGCCGACGGAAAATGCAGCGGCACCTCAATGATTTTGTGCAGCGCGGGAGCCTTTTTTCTGCGCCCGCCCCGGCTTGTTACAGTGGTTTACTTTTGGCAGCGGAAATGCTATGATACACCTTAGAAAAAAAGCAAGGAGGAGCTACGATGGGCATTGCAGGGAACGAATGGGGTTTTCAGGTGGGCACGCTGCCCAAAGGTGCGCGGGATAAGATCAGCGATGTGCCGGGGGTGACGGTAGGGCACTGCACCTTGGCAGACGGCGTGGTGCAGACGGGCGTAACGGCGCTGCTGCCGCACCAAGGGGATATTTTCCACGAAAAAGTGCTGGCGGCCAGCTATGTCATCAACGGCTTTGGTAAGACCACCGGCCTTGTGCAGATCGACGAGCTGGGCACGCTGGAAACGCCCATCCTGTTTACCAACACCCTCAGCGTGGGCACGGCGCAGACCGCGCTGGTAAAGTATATGCTGGAGAAAAACCCCGACATCTGCGAGACCACCGGCAGCGTGAACCCGGTGGTCTGCGAGTGCAACGACTGCGGCCTGAACGACATCCGGGGGCTTCATGTGACCGAGCAGCACGTTTTTGCCGCGCTGGCAGACTGCAAGGCAGATTTTGCCGAGGGTGCCGTAGGTGCCGGGCGGGGGATGCGCTGCCACGGGCTGAAAGGCGGCATCGGCTCCGCCTCCCGGGTGGTGGAACTGGACGGAAAACCCTACACCATGGGCGCACTGGTGCTCTCCAACCATGCGCTGTTCGATGACCTCATCGTGGCGGGCACGCCCATCCACACCCTGCTGGATGACAGCATCCCGCCCCACGAGGATAAAGGCTCCATCATCACGGTGCTGGCCACGGATATCCCCCTGAGCGAGCGGCAGCTGCGGCGGCTGTGCCGCCGGGCGCTGGTGGGGCTTTCCCGCACAGGTTCCTACTGCGGCAACGGCAGCGGCGAGATCGTCATCGCCTTTACCACCGCCAACCGGGTGCCGCATTACTCGGAGAAAGCCCTGCTGCCCATGACCCTGCTCCACGATGATGCCATCAACCCTTTGTTCCGGGCGGTGGCAGAGTGCGTGGAGGAAAGCGTTCTCAGCAGCCTGCTCCACGCCGAGACTGTTACCGGCAACCACGGCCAAACCTTCCACAGCCTGACAGAACTTCTGAAAAACCGCGCCTGAGGCGCTACAATACAGCAAAAGCCCTGCATCCGGTGCAGGGCTTTTGCTTTACTTAATAGCGGCGGTGGATCTTTTTGGTGGGCTTGCGGCGGTTCCAGTTGGCGCACAGCAGCCACAGCCCATAGATCAGGGCGGCAATCAGGCTGAGCACCAGCACCACCTTCAGGTACAGGCTGGTCAGGAACTCCTTCACCTTGTCCACCCCGAATAGCAGCGGGTTGCGGGCTACGTCCTGCCCGGCGATCAGCTCAACCACGCCGATGGTCTCGCCCGCCAGCTTCAGCTCCACCGTGCCCACTACGTCGCCCTGCTGGATGGGCGCGCAGACGTAGTCCGGCAGGTGGAAGTATTTCTGAGTGACGGTGCCGTCGCTGGTGGAGGGCAGCAGGGTCATCATGCTGTCGTTGGGGTACAGCTGCAAAGTGTCTGTATCGGAGGAATACTTTACCGGGATCTCCGCAATGGTCAAATCAGTGTCCAGCGCAGCCTGAATGGAAAAGCTGTCGAACACCCAGTCCATCAGTTTGACCGTCTCGAACAGGGCAGGGCGGCGGTTGGCGTAGCCGAAGGTATCGCAGCTGTCGGGGCTGTCCATCACGCAGAAGATATAGGTGGCACCGTCCTTGTTACCCCACGAAACATAGCTCTGGGTGCCGGTATCGTTTTTAAAGGCGGTCACATTGCACATACCGCCCTGCATGGCGCTGCGGTAGTAGCTGCCGCCGCTGGCTTTGCTCAGCGCGGCATTCTGGCTGACCAGCACCGAGGAAGAGCGGTGCTTCTCCTTGGCGGGCATGGTAAAGCTGGGCGCGCCGGACACCTCCACAAAGGCGTCAAAGCTCATCAGGTAGCGCAGGATCAGGTACATATCCACCGCGCAGGTAGTGTTGCCACTGTCGATGCCGCAGGCGTCCGTCCAGTTGCTGGCGGTGGTGCCGATGCGCTGGGACAGGGTGTTCATCTGCGCCACCCAGCCGTCCAGATCGCCGCCGGCAAGGGTGTACGCCACACCCATGGCTGCCTCGTTGGCATTGCGGGTAAGCATGGCGTACATGGCTTCCCGGTAGGTGAAAGTTTCGTTGGAGCGCATATCTGCGTTATTGGTGTTATAAACATAGTCCGAGATGGCAAAGGGCATCTGGAAGGTGTTGTCCAGCTGGTCGGCGTAGTTGGTCAGCAACACGGCAAGGGTCATATATTTGGTCAGACCGCCGGCAGAGACAAAAAAACACAAAACAGTTTAAAAAATGCAGATGTTATTGTCGCAGGGATCCATACCTATCCGAGTGAATGGCAGGAGATCATACACAATTTTACAGTCAGACACAAAAAGGTTCTTTATCTGGTCGAAGGCTATGCATTGCATGCAAGCCGGTTAAAGACGGATATGATGGACAGGTATCGTATTGCGCCGGAACAGATAGGCTATATCCCGCAAAACGGGGAATTGGAGTGGGTGTCAGCGCAGGGAAAAATTGATAATTTTATGAAGTCATGGAGACAGAAATCGAGAACAGAACGTAATGAAAACTTTTTCGAAGAAATGGAACATAATCTGTTTCTTCTCATGAAACAAATGGAAAAAAATGAAAATGGAGGATATCAATTATGGAACAGGTAATGAAACATTATGGAAATGCAATTCTTGCGGTAATCGTATTATTGGCATTAGGTGCGATCATTGTGGCGGCACTGTCGTCGGACGGATATGTTGCAATGGAATTTAAGAATACACTTACCGGTTTTTTTGACAATATGAATGCGCTTCGTCCTTAGGAAGAGGCAAA
>OMDV01000198.1_pt1 | contig 15209 bp, 15 predicted proteins | sample 1673671 | NCBI WGS metagenome assembly OMDV01 (sample SAMEA103958118, study PRJEB25191) | human gut metagenome | reverse complement strand
ATCTCCATAAAAAAGAAAAATTAGAGCATATGAACCAGATCCTTTCCGATCTTTATGTCAGGGATTCTGTGACGGGACTTTATAACCGCATGGGATACCAGAAGTTGTCGATAAGTTACTTCACGATTATGCGCGAGAAAAAAATGCCTGTGTTAGTGATGTTTATCGATTTAGACCGGTTGAAATACATTAACGATACTTTTGGACATGAGTATGGGGATTTTGCAATCGTTTCCATTGCAAAAGCGATGTTGAAACATTGTGATGCAGATGCAATCGCAGCGCGGACAGGCGGCGATGAGTTTATTGTATTAGAGGGCGCAAAGGACGAGGAATCCGGCAGGGTATTAGCACAGAAGATCCGGACGGAATTGAGTAAGACACAGAGAGCAATGCAGCTCCCTTTTGATTTGAGCGCAAGTATCGGTGCTGTAGTCGCACATCCCGGGGAAGAAAACGTGTTAGAGAGTTATGTAAAACGGGCTGAGATGCTGATGTATGAGGAAAAAGCGGAGAAAAAAGTAAGCAGGGACAGTTGACAGATGAGAAAATTTTTGCGTGGCAGACTGCAGGGATATGGCAGGGCATACCGGTTGAATCTGAAAGATACCGGATGGGGAATGAAATTGGTGGTGCTTGTGATCACGGGATTTTTCTGCGGTGCACTGGCATCTGAATATTTTGGAACGAAACTGATTTTTTTCGTTGGAGGAGTGATCTTAGGCGATATGCTGTTCGCGGGGGCAGCATGTCTGTTTTCACGCATCGGCGGCCGCATCTGGCATCGCAATATTGAGAGTTTTTTGTATGGGATTGCAGGTGAATACGTGTGCGTGTTACAGAAGGATTATGTTATTTGTCACTTTGATGATACTGTAAGTGAACTGTCATTTATATGATTCGTCACTCTGTCATTTCACATCACTTGCCGTCAGCCGTTGCGGTTGCTACCAGATAGTCGTTAAGGTCATTGTAACCGTTATAGCGGTGTGAGCAGTCAGTGATGTGTTTTCCCGGAACAGCGATCAACAGTTGCAACGCTGTTTTCCCTGCATCATCGTTGTCAAGGAAACATCGGATGTCGCTGTAATCATGCAATACTGCGATAGCCTTGTTGACATTGGTGACGGAGTTAAGCACTATGGCGTCGCATTCCGGTATCAGTCCGAGAGTGAGTGCCGAGAGATAATCAATGAATCCCTCGAACACTGCGCACTCTGATGACGGGCCATCTCTCGCCCACGGCACACAGGATATGTCCTTGTGTCCGGCGCAACCCTTGAAATACTTGTTGCGCAGTTCCCAGCCTCCGTTGACATTCCCAAATGCGACGGCAAAATATGATTTACCGTTGACGCTGTAATGTGCCTCCCTGCAAACTGCCACGGCTATGTGTGCCGGGATGCCCCGCTCTTTGAGATATGCGAGAAGTGCGGGGTGTGCCAACGGCACTATCTTCATATCTCCTGCTTTCGGTGCGGAGGGTCGCGGGGCAAAGGACAAAGCGACTGTCCGTGCCGATGGTGCGGCGCATCCCCGCAGGATGATGTCCGATATATACCCGATATTGTCGGAGCTGTAAACAAGTCTGGCGAGGTCAATGATGTCGCCTCCCTTGCCGATACCAAAATCATACCAGCAGTTGAGCGTTGTCTCGACCTTGAACGATGGCGTCTGTTCCTGTCGCAACGGCGACTTATACCAGAGCCTCGTTCCTTTTCTCACTGCCGGCTCGTGTCCGAGTGAGGACAGAAAATCGGCAAGTGGAATGTTTTTGATTTCGCTGATCATAATTCTGTTTTTTGTGTCTGATGATGTGTGTTTTTGGGAGTATAGCCCTAATATATACGCCCCTGAACTATACTGTACCTGTTTTCGGTACGGGTCAATAGCGGGCTTCCGGGTTATAGACATAGGCTTTCAGACTGTCATCCTTCACAATCATCCGTTTGTAGGAAAGGAATTTCTTGAGTTCCGTGATTATGGAGTAACAGCGTTTGAACCCGACGGTGGCCGCATAATTCTCCATGAGAGCCGGAATCAGGTTCCTGTATTTCTTTATGGGGCCGTTGGCGAATGTTGCCTCCAGAGCGGCACGGTGCTGTTCCTCTGTCAGCTCCGTATAGCTGAATCCCCGTTTTACAGCCTTCTTGCCGAATTCGTGTCCGAACTTCTGTTCGGGCAGACCCTCGTCGTTGACGGTGAAGGCGACAGGCTCCATGTCGATGGAACGTATAAGGGGCGCGGTTACCTCGCTGACGGCGGTGTCTTCCGTGTTCTTGGCAATCTGCAACACCGTCTCCGCCTTGTTGTTGAGTTCGGTACCGATATGCCCCCTCACGTTGTCGTCCGCCTTGTTCTGGTGGAGAACCGTGTGGATGTGTATCTGGTAGCGGTCTGTCCATGCCATGAGCCGGGTGATTACGTTGGTGGCTTCGGTGGCGTTGTTGATGTCATACATCAGGTCGCGGATTCCATCTATCACCACAAGACCTATTCCGGGCGTGGTGGCTATGGCGTGGTCTATCATCGCCAGACGCTGCTCCGGCGAATACGGACGCAGGGAGGCGAACTTGAAATTTTCGGGATGGCTGTCAACGGGCAGACCCGCGAGACGCAGTATGCGCCAAATCACTCGCTGGCAGTGGTAGGGGCTTTGCTCCGTGTCGATGTAAAGCACGCCTCTCTTGTCCTCCGGCATCTCGCCTATATAGGCAAGCACCTCGCCGTTCTTCAGGGCTGCCGCCGTCAGTGCCGTGACATTGAATGTCTTTCGGCTCTTGGCTTTCCCGGTGGATGCCGAGAAATTGCCCAAAGTGCCTATTACCGAACCGTTGCAGAAAAGCACCTCGGTGTCTGCCTTGCACTCGTCCGTTATGCGCAGGAGTGATTTCTCCCACAGGTCTGCCACTGTCAGCGATGTCGCCTGCTGTGGATTGGGTGTAATGCTGTCGTTCATCGGCGTGTGGTGTTTGAGGGTTTGACAATAACGGGGTCGAGTACCCCGATGGCGTTGCCGTTGATGAGCCTCTCGCTTGCCCACCGAGTAAGCTCGGCGATGCGGAAATGGAGCCGCGAACCGAATTTGTGGAAGGGAACCTCCCCGGCAGATGTCAGCTTGTAGAGCTGGCTTTTCTTGATTCTGTAGCCGTTGGCGTTGAGATATTTCACCGCCCCGTCCATATCGACGGATTCGGCATCTTTCGCGGGGTTGGCGAGTGCCATTATCTCGGTCACGCACTCCTTGACCGCCGACTGTATCATGTCCTTGACCTGATGAATCGGAACCACGATAATTTCATTCATCATAATTTTGAATTTTAGTTTGTAATTCTTTTGTGTCGCAAAGGTATGGCAACGCAGGAAGGGGACTTGGGAACGTTCCGGGAACATTCCCGAAAATAATTTGTCTTTTCATCGTTTTTCTTTCGTTGCCTTTCCGTTTGACGACACCGCAAAGTTCGCCATAAGCCGGAACCCTGCTGAGGTATTCCTCAGGTAGTTCCCTGTTATTTTATAATCCGTTAACATCTGCCCTTGACAGCAAACGGCAGAAAACAGCGACGGCGCAGGCCTCTGTTTCAAGAGGTTGCACCGTCGGGCTGCTCTGATATGTCGTGGTTATAAATTTATTTCACCGCGTGTGTCGGTGTGGTCTGCGGTATTATGATGTTGCCGAGGCTGTTTATGGCGTCCTGCCGGAGACTGTCAATCGCTCTCGTGTATTTTTCAGTATGCTTTATCCCGCTATGTCCCAAAAGGCTTGCGAGGGTCTTGATGTTCGCCCCGCCGTTGAGTACATTTACTGCGAAACTGTGCCGGGCACAATGCCATGATATATGTTTCTTAATCCCGGCTTTCTCAACCCATCTTAAAATGACATCGTGGCAGGAGGCATAGCTTGGAAGGTCGAACAGCAATGCGTCCGGATTGGTATCATCGGAGGGTTGCCCTATGAGTGTCAGAAGATGGTCGTTCAACGGCATCAGCACCCAACTGTGGTTACTGCGGTCTCTGGTCTTGCTCTGCTGGAATTTCAGTGTCTGCGCGGTGTAGTCTATATCCCGGTATCTCAATCTTCTCACATCGCAGAACCTTATCCCTGTGAAAAGAGACAGGGCGAAGGCACGCTGTATATCGGGATATTTGCAGTTGCAGGGCGTGGAAAGGAGCGTGTTGATTTCATCCGGCAACAGTATCTCCTTTTTCAGCACGTTTTCCCCACGGATAAGTATGATGCCGTCGCAGGGGTTCTTCCTTATGAGTTCATCCTCCATTGCGACGCGAAGAACCTTTTTGAAACGGTGGAAAGTTGCCGCCGGACCCTCGCCCCGTCCGTTGGCTTGCAGATATTCCGCAAAGTCGGTCATCATGGACTTCGTTATCTGGTCTGCCCGGATGAACTGACGGAAAATATCATATTTCGAGGATGCCTCAAGAAATCGCTTGAATTTCGTAAGGGCGGTTTTCATTGAAGCTACATCGGCTTTCGTATAGTTGTCGAGGTATTTCTGAAAATAGTCAAGGAAGTTGACGCTCCTGTCCTTTTTCAGCCTGTAACCCTCGCGGTGCATCAGAAACTCCTGTTCACGCTCAAACCTTATCTTCTCGGCGAGTGCGAGGGTGTTCTTGTTCTGCAACCGCTCCTGCGTGGAGCGCGGATGCACCCATATATAGAGATTGAGGTTTTCTCTTTTCCTTGCGTGCTTGACCTTGAACTTTGGTCGCCCTTTCATTGCTCCTTCGGTGTAAAGCACCTGTTGCCCGTCCTCGTCAAGCACAGGAGTTTCGGAGCGTCCGAGGTAATATTCCAGATACAGGCTGGCGCGTCCGTCGCTCAGTTCGGCTTGCAGCAGCTTGGGGTTTTGTTTGTTTCGGTTGTCTATTCTTGCCATAGGTAAATTTGTTTGTTGCGCAAATTTAGATGATGGTTGAAGATTATTAAAATAGCGTTATAGAACTATTAACAATCGGATTGTACTAAAAGTGTACTGAATAGCGAAATTTCCCGAAAACAGGGTAAAACCAACGAATAGACGAATCAGCTAACCGCCTAATACTCATTGCATTTGTCTATTTTCAAATTTCTCGATTTTCGTATCTATTATTAGTTCCTGATAATGGGGACTGTCTTGTTCGCGCTGATGAGGAGCCACGCCGGGGATAGCGGCGGACGGTTTGTGTGGCGGTGGCCGATATTGCTGATTTCGGTATTCCTGACTGTCGCCGACATCGCCTATTTCTACGCGCTGTCGTTGCCGGGGTCGATGATTGCGGTCGTGTCGATGATACGCCGGGGGAGCGTCATCGTCTCCTTTTTCTACGGGGTGATAGCCCTGGGGGAGAAGGATGTGAAGGCCAAGCTCATAGACCTGTCGATACTGTTGGTGGGGCTGCTTCTGCTTGTCATCGGGTCGCGGTAAGCAGGCAGGAAGTGTCACGCCGGACTGTCATCAGGGGGCGCAGCCGGGAGGTTGGCATACTCAGCGGCGTTGAAGCAGGGGCAGGCCTTGGCCGCGAACTCCCTGTGGCCGTGGATGGTGGCCGAGGGATGATGGCGGCGCAGCCTCCTGATGAGGGCCGGTAACGCCAGACGTTGAGCGTCGGTACGGGTGTCGGCCGGTCGTCCCGCACGGTCAAGTCCGCCGACATAGCAGATGCCGATAGACCGCTTGTTGTGGTTCAGGCAATGTGCGCCCGTGACATTGATGTCGCGTCCGCGTTCGACAGTGCCGTCAAGCCTGACCACAAAGTGGTAGCCGATATCGTTGAATCCCCGCTGGAGATGCCATCGGCGAATGTCCGCCGCCGAGAAATCAGCTCCCTCCTTTGTGGCGGAGCAATGGAGGATTATCTCCTTTATCTGCCGCGAACTGCGGAATCCCTCCTCAGGAATCGCGGCAAGTGATTTCGCCACTTTCACTTTCGCTTCCTCGGCGATGGTGGCGGCATTGTTGACAGCGTCATTGATTGCATTGGCGTTGCGGGTCTCGGTAGATGTCTTTGTAGTAGTCGTAGTTGTGGTAGTCATAGTTGTAAAAAGATAAAAGTTACTAATTCAGAGTCTGTGGTTTGTTTTCCACACTGCAAAGTTACTGTCCCCAGCCCCCTCCCCGTAGGACAAATTGCTACTTTGTTATGGAGCAGAGTCAGAATCGGGAATCTGCATGCCCTCAATCTGGTAAAAATGATTAACTTTGCAATTCAAGCATTATTGGGCCGGTCGCCCGTATCGAAACTGTTTTAATTCGATTATGATGGATGAAAAACAAAGACATGACGACGATGTCGCTTACTTCATAGCGTTTTGCGTCGAGACATACAAGAACGCCAACGGAATGAATGGCGCGGATGTGTCGCGTCTTTTCAGCGATACCGGCCTGACAGAATTTCTTGCGGATAATTTCGAGCCAATCCATACTCAGAGTCCTCAATGGATTCTGGAGGAGATAAACGATTACCTTTCCAACCATAATACCTGATTTGGATACTTCTTCATAGCGAAGCCGCTTTGACTACTATTCGTTTTATAAACGCTGAGGAGATATTAAAATGACTGAGCGAAAGATAACATCCGACAACCTGTATCTGTTACTTCCCGGGAAGGTAAGCAAAATGGCTGTGATGTATGCCTCTGATTTCGGGCTGACGGTAACCGAGGCTCTAAAACGTATCTACCAGTCAGCGACATATCGCCAACTTGAAGATGAGGAAACCAAGTTGTGGCACTATGGACCGGTAGCTCTATATCAAATGTTTCTGGAACAGAATTAAATGACCCACAAAAATGGCCGCTCATCTTGATAGGATGGGGGTGTAGTAGCGGAGGGAGTCGCCGGTGTGGTGGAAGATGGCGACATAGTCGCGCAGTAGGCGTTCGGGATGGAAGGGGGTCTCCTCGAAGAGGTTGGAGCGGGCGGTGTTGGCGTAGTAGATGCCTTTGTTGGCGTAGGCCCAGATGCGTTTGTTAAGGGGATGGTTGCCAGCGATGTCGTCAAGTGTCATCTCCTCGCCGAAACTCTTGACGAGCCAAAAGTCAGCATCCTGAGCGGCCATGAACGCCTTTTCATAGTTCATGGGAATCGAACCGGGGGATTTGTTGCCCGCGAAGGGGTAGGTGGCTCCGGCGTCCATCAGCAGGCGTCCCGCGTAGCTCTCGCCGCCGGGCATCATCCATGTGCCGTTGTTTTGCAGTTCGGTGATGACTTTCGGTTTGTCGGGGAATTCTGCCGCTTTCTTCGCCAGCGCGTCATATTGCTCCCGCGACTCTTTGAAAATCCGGTCGTTGGTCGGAGCTATGCCTTCGACAAGCATCGCGTAGAATTTCGACCATTCGGCACGTCCGAGCGGTGTGGTCTCCATGTAGTCGGCGCATTCAATCACCGGCACTCCCGCTTTGTCTACCATCCCGTGGCCGGCGTTCTGGAAGGGGGAAATCAGTATGCCGTCAGGTTTCAGGGAGATGATTTTTTCGAGCGATGGCTCCATTGACGAGCCGATGTCGGTGATACGTCCGTCGGCGAGTCTCTCGACGATTGCCGGGGTCTTTATGTATGCCGCGTCGGCCACTCCGACTATCGCGTCGGCGTAGCCGAGTTCGGCGAGCAACGCCGCGTGGACAGCCGAGTAGACAATCAGCCGCTTCATGGGAAGCTGGAGTCTTGTCTGGCCCTCCTGCGTTGTCTCGGGTGTTGTCTCCGGGTTGGTCAGAAGATATTCCGCCAGCACCCCGGTCGAGTCCCAGGGGTTGACCACTGTGACGGCCATCTGGCCGTCACCTTTCGGGTAGGCTTTTATGAACACGGCTTCTTCGAAGATGTTGTCTCCATCTGCGGTTTCACAGGATGATTTGTCGCTGCAGGAGGTGGCAATCATGGTGGCCATCACTGCGATTATGGCGAATATGATGTTTTTTGTTTTCATACAGGTTGAGGAATGGCTTTTTGTCAAAGCGGCTCGCAAAGATATGTAAAGAATCCAATATATCAAAATTTAAGGGTCTCGCAGATTACGGATTAAGAAAAAGGGTCTCTCAGATTACACAGATTACGCAGAGGCCATCCGGATAAAAACGCGCCCGGATGGCCTCTGCGTAATCTGCGAAATCTGCGAGACTTTTTCCCATAGAAGGAGTTAGGGGAGGGGTCTCACAGATTACACAGATTACACAGAAACCATCCGGATAAAAACACGCCCGGATGGCTTCTGTGTAATCTGTGTAATCTGTGAGACCCTTTCATTGAATCCGCGAGAATCCTGCGGAATCTGCGTGAGATTTTTGGGTGGGGGCGGGTCTGGGGATAGGGGAGAGGAGGCGGGAGACGGCGAAGTCGAGCATGGTGTCGCGGCCTTCGATGGCGGCATAGGGATCCATGTCGACGGCACAGCCTTCGGTGGGTTCAACGCCGAATTCGGTGAGGTTGCCATCGGGGTCGCGGACGGGGGAGGCGGAGAACCTGACTCCCCATCCGTTGGGCAGTTCGGAGGAGAAGGGCATACCGCATCCGCCACCGGTTGTCGCGCCGACGATTGTGACGTTGGGGAGTGTCTTCATCACGGATACGAAGTTGTTGGCCGCCGAGAAGGTGGAGCGGTTGGTGAGCACCACCACCGGCTTTCCCCACATTATGCGTCCCTCTTCCGCCGGGTTGTAATAATAAGGGTAAGGTTCGGAGAAATCATTGTGGCCGGGGCCGTTTTTGTGGCAGATGGTCCCGGCGAGTATCCTGACGGGAGTGAATCGTGCTATCAGTGTCTCGACATTGGTCATCGACCCACCTCCGTTATCGCGCACATCGAAAACCAGTCCGTCGGCAGTGGCGAGGTAAGCCAGGATGGCATCCAGGTTGCCATCACCCACCCCGTAGGCGAAGCTCGAATAATGTATGTATCCGATATTCTCGGGGAGTATGCCGTAGGTGAAGCCCCCGGTCTGACGGTAGTTGAAGTTGAAATAATACTCCTCGATCACCCTCGGCTGGTAGTTCTGGGGATAATCGCTCCACCATTTCCTGTAATAGGAGGTGTTGAACGGAGCGGAGAGGTTGGTATGGCCGTCGCGCAGCTCGTCGAGCATGCGGGCACAGACATCAAACAGTTCCTCGCGGGTCATCGCCGGATTGACCTGCTGGCGGTAGCGGTCATGCACCTCGTTCCAGTCGACATCCTTGTAGGCGAAGAAACAGTAATGCTCATCAAGGATAGTCCACAACTGCTCGAAATTGCCTACCGGGTCGTCGGGAAACTCCTCGACATCATGGCATCCCGTCAGGACTGGAGCCGCCATCAGGAGGATGGCGAGGCGCAGGATATATATGGTTTTCTTAATGGTCACGGTGTAAGTCTTATGGTGTCGGTTCTCACTCAGTATGCCCACTCTACCTTTGTGCCCTTGTCGGGAAGCGGGCGGCGCGGGCTGACTGACAGCCAGTCGGTGACAACCCCGAGGACAAAGGAATAAGAGAAGGTGCGGGTGGTGATATGGTTGGCTTCGGTGGAATAGATGCGCGAACGGAAGCCGAGTCTCAGGGAGGTGTTGCCCAGACCGAGGTCGGCGGTAACGAGGTTGTCCCATCTGAACATATTGCCCGGCCATCCGCAATGGGCCAGCCCGTGGCTGTTTCCGAGGTAAATCTCATAGTAAAGCTCATCATATTCTGGCGCGAAGAACACCCCCAGCAGGGGCATCGAGGTCTGCCAGCGTAGCCCTACCGGGAGCCGCCACAGCTTCACATCCCAGCCGATACTCGCCACGGCCCCGATGTTGAGGTCAGCTTTCAGTGCCACGGGGTTGTTGCTGTTCCGGTTGCAGTAAATCGCGCCGAGGTTCCCTTCTCCCCGTCCCCCCACGGTGAGGGTCAGCCGGTAGGGGAGCCGCCACAGACGGCTCATCGACCATCCGGCCGAGAGGTTGCCGTAAAGCAGCGAGGCATTCCGCGCGGGATTGTCGGCGTTATTCACCTCTATTCCGAGGTCGAGCTGCTGCCGCCATTTCTCAGGAGAGAACTTCATCGCCTGCACACGCTCGTAGCTGAACGCCGTATGCCATCCGGTGTATTTCAGGGGGGAGAGGTAGGTGTCGAGCAGATGGCTGCTTCCCCCCTCCAGCATGTAGGCCGACCTCACAGGTCTCAGCGGCTCCTCCCCGAGGGCCTTCATCCCCCAGGGCAACACCGCCATAAGCAATATCAGGATATATCTATGCATCATTCTAATCGCCACTTCTTTCGGAGAGAATATGCTAACTGCTAACATTTGAGCGGTTGGGGCGGTTTTGAGGGGTTAAGTGATAAAATATGAGCGGTTAGAAGAGGCGTTCCTGGCCGATGATTGAGTCGCGCAGCTCCTCGTCGCTCATCTCCGGTTCGGCGGGGATGGTGTCGTCGGGAGTGGAATCGGGGCCTTCATCCTCGGGGGTCTCCACATCAGGCTCGGCATCGGGACGAGGCTCGATTTCGGTGATTTCGCCGAGCTTGAATGTAGTCAGGCGTTTTCCCTTGGCCTTGAACGACTTGACGGCGATGAACTCGGTGGAGTCCACCTCCAGCGGTTCGCGGTGGCTGTCAGACCCGGCGAAGGTGACGCTGAACCGGGCCCCCGGGGTGTCGGTGAGCAGAATCAGCTGCGACTTGGGGTTCTCTCCGATGAAACGCTGTCGACGTGCGGAAGGCTCGAAGGTGAATCGTTTCAGGTAGGGGTAGCCCTGGTCTGCGTCGAACAGCACAGCCGTCCATATATGGTTGGGGCGGTATTTCTCTATGCGGAGTATGTCGACATGGTCGTAATGGTTGGTGGCGTCGAACGATGTCAGGTAATATTCACCCTGGCGGGTGACAACCAACACCTTGTCCTCGCCGAAGAACTCGCCGAGCAGCTCGCCGCGTCCGTCATAGTTGAGCCGCAGCACGTCGCGGTCAAACCATACCTCGCGTCCTCCGAGGGTCGAGGTTCCCTTCTCCTTGAGTGAGAAGCGGTGTACCTCGTTGCGGGTCACGATGTTGCCGAGGCTCTGTTTGCCCTTGATGGCCAGTTCGGAGAAGTCGATGTCGAACTGCAGGCGGCTCAGGCGCGGTTTCGGCTTGAGGGTCACCTTGACCACCTCCGCCTCGCCGTTGGGGTTGGCCGAGAACCAGGCGATACGGCTTCCGGCGGTGCCACGGGTGAGGTTGTATTCCTTATCGCGGGTCACACCCGAGACCTTGAAGCGTTTCATATAGTAGGTGCCGCCACGCCCATCCTGGTATATGACATTGTAGACCATACGGTCATCCTTCTTGTCGAACAGGCCGATATGCTTCACATTCTTGCCGATGAAGAGCTTGTCGGCCACGCGGACAACCTTGTAGCGGCCATCGTTGTAGAAGATGATTACCTCATCGAGGACAGAGCAGTTGAACAGGTATTCATCCTTTTTGAGCGACATGCCGATGAAGCCCTCGTCGCGGTTGAAATAGAGCTTCTCGTTGGCCTCGGCCACGCGCGACGCCTCGATGTTGTCGAAAGCGCGGATTACGGTGCGGCGGGGGAACGCCGCTCCATATTTCTCCTTGAGGGAGAGGAACCAGTCGACAGTGTAGTCGGTCAGGTTGTCGAGATGCCCCTTGATTTCAGCGATGCGCTCGTTGTAGAGGGCGATGACGCGGTCGGCCTCCTTGGCCGAGAATTTCAGGATGCGCTTCATCTTTATCTCCATCAGGCGCAGCACATCGTCGTCGGTCACCTCCCTGACAAGCTGGGGGAGGAAGGGGAGCAGGCGTTTGTGGACATGGGCCACGACAGCTTCCATCGTCTCCCCCTGCTCGAACTCCTTGTCCTTGTAGATGCGTTCCTCGATGAAGATACGTTCGAGCGACGCGAAATTGAGCTGTTCGCTGACCTCGCCGAGCTTGATTTCAAGCTCGCGGCGAAGCAGGTCGCGGGTGCGCTCGGCGCTGTGGCGCAACAGGTCGCTGACGGTGAGGAACACCGGCTTGCGGTCGCTGATGACACAGCAGTTGGGGGAGATGGCGACCTCGCAGTCGGTGAAGGCATAGAGGGCGTCTATGGCTTTGTCGGAGGAGGTGCCGCTCTGGAGATGCACCAGGATACGCGCCTGGTCGGAGGTGTTGTCATCGACCTTGCGTATCTTGATTTTCCCCTTCTCGTAAGCCTTGAGGATAGACTCGATGACGGTGCGGGTGGTCTTGCCGTATGGTATCTCGGTGACGGCGAGGGTCACATTGTCGATTTTCTCGATTTTGGCCCGGACGCGCACACTACCGCCGCGTTCGCCGTCATTGTAACGGGCGACATCGATGAGACCCCCGGTGGGGAAGTCGGGCAGGAGGGTGAACTCGCGCCCCTGGAGGTATGCTATGGCCGAGTCGAGAATCTCGTTGAAGTTGTGGGGCAGAATCTTAGATGAAAGTCCGACGGCGATACCCTCCACCCCCTGGAACAGCAGTAGGGGGAATTTCACGGGGAGGGTGACAGGCTCCTGTTTGCGGCCATCGTAAGAGGGCACCCAGTCGGTGATTTTGGCGTTGTAGAGCGCGTCGAGGGCGAAAGGGGAGAGGCGCGCCTCGATGTAACGACCGGCGGCAGCGTCGTCGCCGGTCAGTATGTTTCCCCAGTTACCCTGGGTGTCGATAAGCAGTTCTTTCTGGCCCAGCTGCACGAGGGCGTCCTTGATTGACGCGTCGCCGTGGGGGTGATACTGCATGGTGTTGCCGACAATGTTTGCCACCTTGTTGTAGCGTCCGTCGTCGATGGTCTTCATCGAGTGGAGGATTCGGCGCTGCACGGGCTTCAGACCGTCGTCGATGTGAGGCACGGCGCGTTCGAGGATGACATATGAGGCGTAGTCGAGAAACCAGTTGCGGTACATTCCGCCGAGTCTCAGGCGCGAGGCTTCGGTGCCGATGGTCGGGGGAAGCGCGCCGGCTTCCTCCTCCTCGGCGATTTCCTCGGCCATCACGGCGCGTGGGGAATCCGGGGTCTCCCCGGCATCATCCGCCGGGCGGAACTCCTCCGCCAGGTCGTCATTTGAAATGTTTTCTGAGGTATTTTCAGGTATGTTGTTGTCGATATTGTTGCTGTCGGTCATTGTCGTGACATGGATTGGGGAAACGGCGACACCCGGGGGCGTCGTCTGCAAAGTTACGAAAAAACTTCCGGATTCGTTTCCGGGAACGGCTTTATTTAAGTTGTGGAGGGTGAATTTTGTTGCCTGATTTTTGGAAAATACGTAACTTTGCAGCCATCTCGGGGAGATGGAAATCTCCATAAGTGTCCGCTTCCTGAATTGAAGCCATGACTTACATTTCATTCATCAAATAACCGCTTTTCAACCATGAAACGATTTTTACTCGGGGCAGGCGCCCTGGGACTCGCTGCCGCGATGTATGCCGACGGCGATCCCGTGGAGACCCGCGCCTACTACTCGACCAATCCCGGCGATGCTGTCGGCAAGGTCGCCACAATCACAGTCGACGGGGAGTTTTCCGACTGGTCTGACGACATGATTGTCGCCACCTGCGGGGCCAACGACATGGCCACCACCTTCTGCGGCTCCCATGAGAACTGTGTCCTCGACTGCTACGCGCTTTATGCCGCCTGGGATGACGACAACCTCTATTTCGCCTGGCAGATGGTGAACACCGGCGATACCTGGGCCCGTCCCGGCGACGGCCCCCTGACCGACGGAGGCCGCATCGGCGATGTGCCTCTCATCCTCTCGCTGTCTGTGGACCGTAGCAAGCCCGGCATGACCGGCCACCTCACCGACGGCCGTTTTATCTGGGGTGACAATGCCACCAACGGTGTGGAGTTCAAATCCCATACCGACTTCCTCTTCTTCATGAGCGGGAAGGCTGGACAGGGTGACCCCGCCATGTTCACCGGCAACGCCCAGGGATTGTCTGACTACGGAGCCAATTGCAAGCGTTTCAGCAGTCTTGGCATCTCCTACGCCATGAAGGAGGGCTTCGCGCCTTCTCATCTCTGGCGTCAGCGCACCACCGCCGAATGGGCCAACCCCGGCGAGCTGGTTTCCGACCCCTCGGTTGTCAACAACATCTATGACCCTGAATGTTACGACAACCTGATGGCCGGTCCCGTGGAGGGTCTGAATCCCCACGATACAAAGTTTGACTCATTCTACGAAATCAAGATACCGATGACCGCTGTCGGCATCACCCGCGAGTGGCTTGAGGAGAACGGCATCGGTGTGCGCCTGGTCGCCACCCGTGGAGAGAGCGGTATCGACTGTGTGCCGTTCGACCCCACGATGACCGACAATATCCTCGGCCCGTACGGAAAAGACAACTCAACTTCCCACGAGAAGGATGACATCGACGAGATCACTTACGCCCTGGCCTCGGTAGGACATATCCGCTCCAACGAAGTCCCCACTCCTCCGACTCCCCCGACACCTCCCACCCCTCCGACCCCGTCGGAAGGTGACTGGAACATCTATTTCGTAAAGGATGGCGCCGCCGCTTCATGGGGAAATGTCTTCACATATCTCTGGGACACAGCTAACGGCGACAAGACTTATGCCGGTGCATGGCCCGGAACCCAGATGTCGGAGACCACCATCGAGACCTACGGTGATGTCTACACCTATTCATTCTCTCCCGACGCGTCGGCCACTATGATGGTGATTTTCAACAATGGTTCCGGAGGCACAGGCAAACAGACCGCCGACCTCACCTGTGAGCGTGGCGGTGTCTACAAGTTCTCCGGCAAGGTCGGCGAGTTCTCCGCCGTGGAGAAAATCGGCGAAGCTGCCGATGCGCCTGCCTACACTGTCAATGGCCTCGCGGTATCGGCTTCCGTCCCCGTGACCGTCTACAATGCCCAGGGGCAGGTGGTGGCCGCAGGCGTTTCCGGCTCGTTCGAGCTTCCCGCCGCCGGACTCTACATCATCTCGACCGGCACCACAGCCGCCAAGCATTTTGTCCGCTGAGCCTCCGCGAGAGGGATTTATGCCCCTGCCGGGGACGTTGGGCGGTGAATTATACCGATTTATCACACCGCCTGGCGTAAAAAATGCGTCAAAAGATTTTGTCAATCAAAAAAAACTCCGTAATTTTGCCCCGCAAATCGCAAAGGTGCAAACCTTTGGGCGGGGCAATCCCCGGCGATTCGCCGCTCAACAGAATTAAACAATTATAAGAATAAGAACCCCAAAAAATGATTATCGTACAAGTTAAAGAAGGCGACAACAT
>OMDV01000193.1_pt1 | contig 15305 bp, 13 predicted proteins | sample 1673671 | NCBI WGS metagenome assembly OMDV01 (sample SAMEA103958118, study PRJEB25191) | human gut metagenome | reverse complement strand
TGGACATCATCCCATCTTGCGGCGTATAATACCCTTAAAGAAAAAGACAGGGAAGGAGCCACCGGAACATGAATCCGTTTCAAAGTGATAACATCTGGAAAAAGAAGGCCCGGCAGGGCAAGGCGCAGCAGCATCCGCTCACGCCGCGGCAGGAGTGGCAAAAGCAGGTGAACAGCAGCAGCCTGTGGCTGGGCGGCGGCGTGGTGCTGCTGGCACTGTATCTGGCCGCTGTCCGCGCCGGCACCGTGGCGCTGGACGCAAGCGCCGTCGTGCTGATCGTGGTGGTGGGCTGCTTCTGCGTATACACTGCCGCATCCCTCGGCAGGCTGATGAAGAACAAGCCGGAGGAAAAGGCAGCAAAGAAGAAAAAGAAAGCCAAAAAAGAGTGATCGTTCATTTAAAGTGGCTCCGCGTGCGCTGCGCCATAAACAGCGGAATTATTATTTTTGTATATTGCAAAGCCGGAATGACTGCGGTCATTCCGGATTTGCTTTTTCACGGGAAGGGGTCGTGGCGGGAAGCGGCATCTGCTGCTGTCGGCCTGCGGCCGTCGCGCAGCGACTTCTGATTGGCGGAACCCCAAAAAGCGGTTAAGAGATCTTCACGCCGAACAGGCGGGAATCTCCAGCTTTTTGGGGTGGAGCCTGCTGCTTTGGGATTATCAGCCTCCCCCACTCGAATACGCTCTGCACAGGAAACAATGCGCAAAAAGGCGAGCCGCCCAAGGCACGCGCGGATGCTGGGAGCCGCAACCCGAAGCATTAAAAAAGAGCCCACTGGGCTCTTTTTTGCCGCCTGCGGGCGGCCGTGTTCCTTCGATTCCTCGTACGGGTTGCATGAAACAGCAACCACATTAGACATTCCTAGCCGTTGGGACCCGCGGGCTAACCAAAGCCCCACCGGGGCTTTGGTTGCGGTGCTGTGCACCGCCGCCCTGTCTCGGGTTGTGGTTCCCAGCGTATGCTTCACGCCTTGGAGCGGCGTTCGCATCCCGCTGACCACGGCTCCAGCTTCGCTTCCCTGTACTCCCCTTTTTGTCGCTATGCGACATCTTCCCCCGACCGGGGGAAGTCTTTGCTCGCTGGCGGCGGTCAGCTCAGCTGCAATTCCCGTACGGGTCAAATTAAAAATCCCCCGAGCGAATGCAGCGGCAGCTACCACGGTAGACATTCCTACAGGATGGGACTTGCAACAACGACGACCGCGGCCAGTGGCCGATGCAGGGAGGAGTTGTTGGGGCAGCGGCCAGCAAGACGCACGTGCCGCCCAAGGCACGCTGCGGATGCTGGGTGCCGCAACCCGATAAGCGGAGGATATTCAAAATCGTTATTCTCCCGCATCCTGACAGGAAAGGAGGTTTTTCCATGTACGAAGCCTTGCTCAAGGCCACCCCGGAATATCAGAAGGTCGCCGCAAGTTTTGGCTCGGCAGGGCCGGCGGCGCTGTTCGGTCTGCCGCCCGCAGGCCGGGCGCTGCTGTATGCCGCACTGCAAAAAGACCTTGGCCGGGTGCTCTGCATCGTGACCCCCGGCGAAGCCGAGGCCACCCATTTTGCGGACGACCTCAAGGCGCTGGGGCTTACCGCAGCGGTGTTCCCCCCGCGCGACTTTATGCTGCGCCCGGTGGAGGGTGCAGGCCGCGAGTACGAGTACCGCCGCCTTTCGGTGCTGGGTGCACTGGCGGGCGGACGGCTGCAGGCCGTCTGCGTGCCCGCCGAGGCACTTTTGCAGTACACCGTGCCCCGGGCAGAATTCATCCAGAACACCCTCACCCTGAAGCCCGGCATGGTGTATAACCGCGAGGCGCTGGTGGCGCGGCTGTTTGCCGCCGGGTATGTGCGCCGCAGTCAGGTGGACGGCCCGGGACAGTTCAGCGTGCGCGGCGATATCGTGGATATCTACGCGCCGGATATGCGTCAGCCCGCCCGCGTGGAGTACTGGGACGACGAGATCGACTCCATGTCCTCCTTTGACCTGCTGACCCAGCGGCGGGACGGCGCACTGGAAAAAATCTACCTTTCCCCTGCCCGCGAGGTGCTGTTCGGCAGCACCGCCGAGACTGCCGAAGCGCTGCGCGATGCCATCAAAAAGGCGCGCGGCAAGCGCCGCACTGCGCTGGAAAAGGCCACCGAAGCCGATCTTTCCCAGCTGGATTCCGGCATGATGCCGGAGGCCATGGATAAATATTACGGCATCCGCTACCCTGCCCCGGCCACGCTGCTGGATCATCTGGACGCGCCGCTGTTCATTCTGGACGAAGTGGGCGGCATCCGGGATGCCCAGAAAGCCACCGAGTTCCGCCGCAGCGAGGAGCTGACCGGGCTGCTGGAAGAGGGCGTGCTCTGCCCCGGGCTGGACGTGCTGTACCAGACCATGGACGATCTTGTCATTGCCGCCCAGAACCACAGCACCCTGCTGTGTGAGAATTTCCTGCGCGGGATGAATGAGTTCAAGCTGAAAGACCTCATCAACGCCGAGGCCTTTGCCGCCCCCAACTGGAACGGCGACCTTGCCTCCCTGCGGGAGGACTTAGACCCGCTCATCGCTCAAGGCTACGCCGTTACCCTGTTTGCCGGTACGCCCAAGGGCGCAGCTGCCCTGACCCGCGACCTTGCCGACAAGGGCTATTCCGTGAGCATGAGCCGGGATGTGCGCCCTGCCAAGGGCATTTTGCAGGTACTGCCCGGGCATCTGACCGCCGGGTGTACCTTCCCCTTTGCCCACGCAGCGGTGCTTTCCAGCCGCCGCCACGGGCTGGACGAGGAAGCCGCCGCCGAAGCCAAAAAGCGCAAGAAGAATAAAAACGCCCTGTCCAGCCTTTCGGATATCAAGCCCGGGGACTATGTGGTGCACCAGAGCCACGGCATCGGTATGTACGCCGGTATCCAGCGGTTAGAGGTACAGGGCGCTACCAAGGACTACCTCAAGGTGCAGTATTCCGGCTCCGACGTGCTGTATGTGCCGGTGACCCAGCTGGACCTGCTCAGCCGCTACACCGCCCCCGGCGACGAGGAAAAGGTAAAGCTTGCAAAGCTGGGCGGCACCGAGTGGCAGCGCACCCGCGCCAAGGTGAAAAAAGCCACCGAGGAGATGGCGCAGGAGCTGATCGAGCTTTACGCCCGCCGCCGTCAGGCCACGGGCTACGCCTTCCCGCCGGACGGCGACTGGCAGCGGGACTTTGAGACCCGCTTTGACTACGACGAAACGGACGACCAGCTGCACGCCACCGCCGAGATCAAGCAGGACATGGAAAAGGGCTACCCCATGGATCGGCTGCTCTGCGGCGATGTGGGCGTGGGCAAGACCGAGGTGGCGCTGCGCGCCGCCTTCAAGTGCATCATGGGCGGCAAGCAGTGCGCCCTGCTGGCACCCACCACCCTGCTGGCGTGGCAGCACTACAACACCCTGCTCTCCCGCATGGAGGCTTTCCCGGTGAAGATCGGGATGCTGTCCCGCTTCCGCACCGCAAAGCAGCAAAAGGAGACCCTGCGCGGCTTACAGGCCGGCAGCGTGGATATCGTGGTGGGCACCCACCGGCTGCTGTCCAAGGACGTAAAGTTCCACGACCTCGGTCTTGTCATCATCGACGAGGAACAGCGCTTTGGCGTGAAGCACAAGGAAAAACTGAAGGAGAACTTCATCGGGGTGGATATGCTCACCCTGTCGGCTACCCCCATCCCCCGCACCCTGAACATGGCCATGAGCGGCATCCGGGATCTTTCCACCATCGAGCAGCCGCCCATCGAGCGGCAGCCGGTGGAGACCTTTGTGCTGGAATATAACGATGTCATCCTTGCCGAAGCCATGAAGAAAGAGCTTGCCCGGGGCGGGCAGGTGTACTACCTGCACAACCGGGTGGACAACATTGAAGCCTGCGCCGCCCATGTCAGCCAGATGGTGCCGGGTGCGCGGGTAGGCATTGCCCACGGCAAGATGACCGAAGAAGAGCTGAACCCCGTGTGGCAGCACCTGCTGAACGGCGAGATCGACATTCTGGTCTGCACCACCCTCATCGAGACCGGCATTGATGTGCGCAACTGCAACACCCTCATCATTGAGGACGCCGACCGCATGGGTCTGGCGCAGCTGTACCAGATCCGTGGGCGGGTGGGACGCTCCGGCCGCAAAGCCTACGCCTACTTCACCTTCCGCCGGGACAAGACCCTGACCGATATCGCCCAGAAGCGGCTTTCCGCCATCCGGGAGTTTACCGCTTTCGGCTCGGGCTTCCGCATCGCCATGCGGGATCTGCAGATCCGCGGCGCGGGCAGTCTGCTGGGGCACAGCCAGCACGGCCACATGGAAGCCGTGGGCTACGACCTCTACGTCAAAATGCTGGGACAGGCCATCTCCCGGGCACGGGGCGAGCCTGTCCAGCGGGACAAGAGCGATTGTCTTGTGGACCTGCGGGTGGACGCCTTCATCCCGGAAAAGTATATCCCGGACGGCGCGGGGCGCATCGAAGCTTACAAGCGCATTGCCGCCATCCAGACCCCGGAGGACGCCGCCGATGTGCTGGACGAGCTCATTGACCGCTACGGTGACCCGCCGCCCTCGGTGAGTGATCTGGTCAACGTCTCCCTCGTCCGCGTGCAGGCCGCCGCCGTGGGCGTGTATGAGGTGACTCAGAAGAAAGACACCCTCGTGCTGAATCTGGAAACGCTGGAACTTGCCATGATCCGCGGCCTGCTGCAGGCTTTCAATGGCCGTGTCACCGCCGGAGCGGGCAGCAAACCCTATCTCTCGGTGGTATTGCAGCCGGACGAAAAGCCGCTGGAACTGCTGCAAAACATCCTGAAAGCTATGGCAGATATCCTGACTAGCACCGAACGCGAAAAAGCTCCCCCGACAGGGGAAGCTGGCACGCGCAAACGTGACTGAGAGGGTTTTATAAAAACAAATAAGGAGCAAAAACGCATGAAAAAGAAACTGCTTGCGCTGGTATGCGCACTTGCACTGACCGTCAGCCTTGTGGGCTGCGCACTCTCCACCCCGGACACCGTGGGCAAGATCGGCGATTTTGAGGTGACCAGCGGCTTATATCTGCTGGCGCAGTACGATGCCTATCAGCAGGCTGCACAGCTGGCAGGCTCTGAGCAGGACGCCAGCAAGGTAAAGTCCTTCCTTAAGGCCACCATCACCACCGATGCCGACACCGGCGAGACCGCCGTGGTAAGCGACTATGTGGCGCAAAAGACGCTGGAGACCCTGCAGACCCTTGCCGCTGTGGATGCCCGCTTTACCGAGCTGGGCGGCGAGCTGACCGAGGAGCAGAAGTCCGCCGCCGACAGCTACGCCCAGCAGCTGATGGATAACTACGGCGACACCTACACCGCCAACGGCATCGGGCTGGAGACTTTGAAGCTGTTCCAGCAGCTGCAGTACAAGCACACCCTGCTGCTGGATCTTGTCTACGGTAAAAACGGCGAGACCCCTGTGGAGGACGGCGAGCTGACCGAGCATCTGGACAGCACCATGTACGAGATCGGCTTTATCACCGTGCCGCTGTACAACACCAGCACCTTCGCCTTTGCCAGCGATGACCAGAAGGCCGAGATGCTCTCCCTTGCCCAGAAAGCTGCGGACAGCTACAACGCCAGCGCCCCGGAGGACACCTCCAGCCAGCTGACCACCTTTAACAGCATCGCAAGCAGCGCACTGACCGATATCTGCGCCGTGCTGGATGCAGAGGTTCCCTCCACCAGCACCCTGCAGACCGACCTGCTGAGTGAAAGCGACCTGACCGACGCCTTTACACAGGAGGGTGCCGCCGATACCCTGCGCGGCCTTGCCTACGGGCAGGCAGCCGCCATCCAGTACACCGGCTACGCCATGATGCTGGCCGTCCGTCTGGACCCGCTGAGCGTTTCCACGCTGGACGCTCTGCGCAGCCAGATTTTGAGCGACATGAAGGGCGAGGAGCTGAACGATGCCCTTGCCGCCTACGGTGCCCAGCTGGACAGCACCCTGAGCAGCTCTGCCATGAGCAAGCTGCCCGCTTCCAAGATCGTGAACGCCACCAGCGCCAACAGCGCCAACAGCTGATACCCTTGTAAGACAACACGCCCGGGTTTTCCACACCCTTCCTGCGGAAGGTGGAAAACCCGGGCGTTGTTTTTATTTTATTACCCTTGCAAACTCCGCTGCAAGGGCGGCGTTCACCGAACGGACGGCGTTGGCGTCCGGCTTGATGGCGGTGCGGTCGTAGGTGAACAGCCCGTTCACCTCGTCCTCCACGTCGGTCAGCTGGGTGTATACCAGCGCTGAAAGCCCTTTTTGCAGCTGCGGCAGCACCGTGCCCAGCTGCATTTTTTTGTACCGGGCGGTCAGCTCCTCCCGGCTTTTGGCTGTGCCGTAGCCGTAGGTCTTGCGGGGCGGCTCGTGCCCCGGCATAGGCCATGCAATGCCGCCGTACTCGCTCAGCGCCACGGTGCGTGTCTGCGGGCGCACCCGCAAAGGATAGAAGTAGTTGTGCAGGGAGTATACATCCCCGCCGCCCTGATCGTACCAGCCGCTGGCTTCGTCTACAAGGCGGGTGTCGTCCAGCGTACGGATTGCCTGTACTGCCCCGGCGGCATCGTACTGTCCCCAGCCCTCATTGAAGGGCACCCAGCAGCCCACACAGGGGTGGCAGCGCAGCGCCTGCACCGTATCTGCCAGCTCCCGGCGGTATTCTTCCCGGCTGCTTTCGCTGCCCCGGCTCAGCAGCCCCCACAGGGGTGCTTTGTCCGGCAGACGGCGCATAAGCGGCTGCAAAATATTGGTCAGGTAGGTGACGAACCACAGGTTATACCTGCTGCCGCCGTTGACCATATCCTGCCATACCACAAGACCCAGCTTGTCGCAGTGGTAGTACCAGCGCTGCGGCTCAAGCTTTGCGTGCTTGCGCAGCAGGTTGTAGCCCAGCGCCTTTACCTCGCTCAGCTCCCGCTCCACCGCCGCATCCGAGGGCGGGGTGTACAGCCCCTCCGGCCAGTAGCCCTGATCCAGCAGGCCGTTGAGCAGAATGGGCTTATCGTTCAGGCAGAAGCGCAGCACGCCCCTTGCGTCCGGTGCGCAGCTCCACTTGCGCAGGGCAAAGTAGCTGTGCACGGTGTCGAACTGCTCTTCCTCTCCCTGCGTGGTGCCCACGGTCAAATCGTACAAAAAGGGCGTGTCCGGACTCCATGGGAAGAAATACTCGTCCGCAATATGCAGCGTCACCTCACCGTCTTGGCCGGTCTCATCGCTGCCCCAGTCCTCGGCAATGGTCACACCCCCGGCGCGCACCACCGCCCACAGGTTCGCCGCGCCGCCGGGGGCAGAGGTATGGGCTTTCACGGTCACGGTGCGGGCATCGTAGTCCGGCGTAACGGTGAGAGACTGGATGTAATTTTCCGGCACGCGCTCCAGCCAGACGGTCTGCCAGATGCCGCTCTGCGCAGGGTAGAACATCCCGCCGGGCTGCAAGGTCTGCTTGCCCCGCGCCTGTGTGCCGTGGCCGGTAGGGTCCTGCACCGCCACCCACAGGCTGTTGCGGCCAGTGCCGTTAAGCTGCGCGGTGATATCCAGCGTAAAGGGCCAGTAGCCGCCCCGGTGACCGCCCACCAGATGGCCGTTCACCTGCACGGCACAGGCGTAGTCCACTGCACCGAAATGCAGCAGCACCCGTCCGCCCGTCCCGGCGGGCGGCGCAAAGTACCGGTGGTAGTGCAGCCACTGCCCAGGCTGCAATGTGCGCCCCACCCCGGAGGTGCGGCACTCCGGCGCGTAGGGCACCAGGATCTCACCATCCCAGCCCGCCGGGCGCTGTGCCGAGGCGGTGATGGCGTACTGCCACAGGCCGTTCAGGTTCTCGTAGCTGTCCCGGCGCATGGCCGGGCGGGGATATTCCGTCAGAGGGTGCATACACTCACCAGCCTTTTTTCTCGTTTGCTCCATTCTAGCACAGCCCAGGGCATTTGTATACCGTGAAGCGGACGATTTTAAATGGCCGCCGCGTGCGCTTTGGCCATCTTCAGCGGAAAATTATTTTTATATTTGCAATTCTGGAAAATCTGCGGATTTTCCAGAATTGCTTCTTCATGGGAGTAAAAAAGAGCCGCCGCACGGCGGCATGGCTGTGCGGCGGCTTTGTGAGAAGGTGGGAAATTGCTTAGTTCTCGGCCAGATTACCGGTATAAAGCTGGTAATACTTGCCCTTTTTGGCGATCAGCTCGTCGTGGCTGCCGCGCTCGATGATGCGGCCCTGTTCCAGCACCACGATGCAGTCTGCATTGCGGACGGTGGACAGGCGGTGCGCGATGACAAAGCTGGTGCGGCCATACATCAGGCCGTCCATGCCGCGCTGCACCAGCGCCTCGGTGCGGGTATCAATGGAGGAGGTCGCCTCGTCCAGAATCAGCACCGGGGGATCCGCCACGGCTGCGCGGGCAATGGCAAGCAGCTGGCGCTGTCCCTGCGAGAGGTTGGCGCCATCGCCGGTCAGCATGGTGTTGTAGCCCTCCGGCAGGCGCTTGATAAAGCCATCTGCGTTGGCCAGACGGGCGGCGGCGATGCACTCTTCATCGGTGGCCTCCAGCCGTCCGTAGCGGATGTTCTCCATCACCGTGCCGGTGAACAGGTGGGTGTCCTGCAGCACGATGCCCAGCGAACGGCGCAGGTCGGCCTTTTTGATCTTGTGGATGTTGATGCCGTCGTAGCGGATCTTGCCGTCCTGAATGTCGTAGAACCGGTTGATGAGGTTGGTGATGGTGGTCTTGCCCGCACCGGTGGAGCCGACAAAGGCGATCTTCTGGCCGGGGCGGCCATAGAGGTTGATGCCGTGCAGGACGGTCTTCTCCGGCACATAGCCGAAGTCCACGTCCGTAAAGGTGATGTCACCCGCCAGCTTGTGGTAGGTAGTGGTGCCATCGTGGTGGGGGTGCTTCCATGCCCACAGGCCGGTGCGCTCGTCCGTCTCCACCAGCTGGTCGTTGCGGTCGTACTTTGCGTTGACAAGGGTCACATAGCCCTCGTCGGTCTCGCTCTCTTCGTCCATCATCTTGAAGATACGCTCGGCACCGGCCAGAGCCATGATGATGCTGTTGGCCTGCATGGACACCTGACTGATGGGCATGTTGAAGCCCTTGTTCAGGCTCAGGAAAGCCACCACCGTGCCAAGGGTCGTGCCGCCCATGCCGCTCACGGCCATGGCTGCGCCTGCCAGCGCACAGACGGCATAGCTGATGTTGCCCAGCTGGGCGTTGACCGGCATCATGATGTTGGCAAAGCTGTTGGCTTTGTTGGCGCTGTCCTTCAGCTGGTCGTTCAGCTGGCGGAAGCCGGCCAGCGCCTTCTGTTCGTGGGTGAACACCTTGACGACCTTCTGGCCCTCCATCATCTCTTCGATGTAGCCGTTCACCTTGCCCAGATCCTTCTGCTGGGCCACAAAGTACTTGCCGCTCATGGAAGTGATCTTCTTGGAGCAGAACAGCATCAGGGCCACCATCAGCATGGTGACAACGGTGAGCTGCCAGCTCATCAGGCACATGCTGGTGAACACGGACACGATGGTGATGGCGCTGGACACCAGCTGGGGGATGCTCTGGCTGATCATCTGGCGCAGGGTATCCACATCGTTGGTGTACACCGACATGATGTCGCCGTGGGGGTGGGAGTCAAAATACCGGATGGGCAGGCTTTCCATGTGGGTGAAAAGCTGGACGCGCAGGTTGCGCAGGGTACCCTGGGTCACGTTGACCATGATACGGGCGTTGAGCCATGCGGCCAGCACGCCGATGGCGTAGATGCAGCCAATGCGCACCAGTGCGCCTGCCAGCGGGCCGAAGTCCGGCGTGGCCTGCTTGGTCATGGGGACGATGTAATCATCGATCAGGGTCTTGAGGAAGAGGCTTGCCTGCACGTTTGCCAGCGCGCTGACGATGATGCAGACCAGCACAAGGATGCAGTGGGGCAGATAGTGCTTGAACACCTCATCCATGATCCGCTTGAGCAGCTTGCCCGGGTTCTCGACCTTCGGCTTGGGGCCGCCCATCCCACGGGGGCCGGGGCCCTTTACTTCTTTCACCTGTGCCATTACTGCTCACCTCCCTGCTTGTCAAAATCGCCGCCGCCCTGGGTCTGGCTGTTGTAAACTTCCTGATAGATCTTGTTTGTCTTGAGCAGCTCCTCGTGGGTGCCCAGGCCGTTGATCTGGCCGTTGTCCAGCACCAGGATGCGGTCCGCATCCTGCACGGAGGAGATGCGCTGTGCAATGATGATCTTGGTGGTGCCGGGGATCTCCTCCCGGAAGGCCTTGCGGATCTTGGCATCGGTGGCGGTATCCACGGCGCTGGTGCTGTCGTCCAGGATCAGCACCTTGGGCTTGCGCAGCAGCGCGCGGGCAATGGTCAGGCGCTGCTTCTGGCCGCCGGACACGTTGGAGCCGCCCTGCTCGATCCAGGTATTGTACTTGTCGGGGAAGCGCTCGATGAACTCATCGGCGCAGGCCAGCCTGGCCACCCGGATGCACTCTTCCTCGCTGGCGTTCTCATCGCCCCAGCGCAGGTTGTCGAGGATGGTGCCGCTGAACAGAACGTTCTTCTGCAGCACCATGGAGACCTCCCGGCGGAGGACATCCAGGCTGTAATCCTTAACGTCCACGCCGCCCACCTTGACAGAGCCGGTCTCGGCATCATACAGGCGGGGGATCAGCTGCACCAGGCTGGATTTTGCACTGCCGGTGCCGCCGATGATGCCCAGCGTCTCGCCCGGCCGGATGCTGAAGGTGACATCGTTCAGGACAGGCTGGCCGGAGCCGTGCTTATACTTAAAGGTAACATGCTCGAACTCGATGCCGCCATCCCTGACCTGCTGCACCGGTGCCTTGGGGGCGGGCAGGTCGGTGGTCTCGTCCAGCACTTCCACGATACGGCGGGCAGAAGCGGCGGACATGGCGATCATCACAAAGGCCGTGCTCAGCATCATCAGGGCCATCAGGATGTTCATAATGTAACCGAACAGGGCGTTCAGCTGGCCGGTGGTGATCGCACCGTTCAGGATGTAATGCGCGCCGAACCAGCTCAGGGCAATGTTGCAGCCGTACACAGAGACCAGCATGGCGGGATTGTTGAAGCTCAGGCGGCTCTCGGCGTGGACGAACTGCTTGTACAGGCTCTCGCAGGCCTTGGTGTACTTCTCGTTCTCAAAGTGCTCCCGGACAAAGCTCTTGACCACGCGGATGGCCGAGACATTTTCCTGCACGGAGGCGTTCAGGTTATCGTAGTTCTTGAACACCTTGTCAAAGATGCCGAAGGTGGGGACCATAATGCCTGCCAGCACTGCCACCAGGAACACGATCGCCACCAGGAACACCATGGTCAGCGAGCGGCTGATCATGGAGGCCATGATCAGCGCGAAAACCAGATGGACGGGGGCACGCACGCACATGCGCTCGATCATCTGGAACGCGTTCTGCAGGTTGGTCACGTCGGTGGTCATACGGGTGACCAGACCAGCCGTGGAGTACTTGTCGATGTTGGAGAACGAGAAATGCTGGATGTTCTCATACATCGCATCACGCAGGTTGCCTGCAAAGCCGGTGGATGCCGTGGCAGCAAACCTGCCGGCCAGCACGCCCAGCAGCAGGGCAATGGCCGCCACCAGGAAGGTGAGCAGGCCGTACTTGACAACGGCGTTCATATCGCCCTTTTCAATGCCCTGGTCAATGATAAAGGCCATGATGGTAGGCAGCATCACATCCATGATGGCTTCCAGAGCAGAGAAGATCGGTGTCAGGATCGCGGCGCGCTTGTACTCGCCCAGATGTGACACAAGTTTTTTGATCATCTGTTGTAATCCTCCTGAAGTTTATTTGCAGGGGTCATTCCAGCCCCTTGCGCAGCTTGTTCAATAACCGCAGAAGCTCTGCGTTTTCCTCTTCCGTCAGCAATCCGGCCACAAACTCATCGGTCTGGTGCAGGGAGAGCATCGTCTTTTCGTGGACGCGGCCTCCCTCTTCCGTCAGGATCAGCCGCTTCAGCCGGGCATCCTGCGGCACGCTCTGGCGCTCGATGTAGCCCTTGCGCTCCATCAGCTGCAGGATGTTCGTCACAGTCGAGCGTGTGATGGAAAACTCCCGCTCGATATCGCGCTGGTACACGGGGTCGTTCTTGTGCCAGTAGAGGTAGCTCATGATCCAGTCGTGCATGGGGGTCACGTTGTCCACGTTGTTCTCCCGGTGGAACTGGTTGATCTTGCGGAAGATCAGGTTGTTCACCCGGCGCACCTGTGCCGGGATGACCTGCGGCGGCTCCCATGGGGGGTTGCAGCAGGGCTGCTTGGTGCTTTCATCGTGCATAATGGTTTCCCTTTTGAATTGTTTGTGACAGGATTGTTTTCTTTAGAACTGTTTGATGCCGTACAATATCATAACGCACGATTCGATCATTGTCAATAGGAGACGCAAAATAAAATACAGAAGCGCCCCACCGAACGGCAGGGCGCTTCCACTGGGCGCTGATTTTGCTTCTGCTGGCTCAACAGCCCTTGCTTTCTGACCAGAATATGCTTTAATAAAAGCAACTACGGGCACTGCGCCCCCGAATACTGCAAGGAGAACCCTATGGAACAACGGAACACCCGCCTGCGGAACGCGGGCTTCGTCACCTTCTTTTTCAGCGGCATCTGCACCATTTCCAGCGGTGTGGTGGTCAGCCTGCTGCAGGAAGAATACGGCTTTGCCTACGGCATGACCGGCACCCTGCTCAGCCTGCTGAGCATCGGCAACCTGCTGGCGGGCCTGCTGGCCGGTGCGCTGGTGGGAAAAATGGGCATGAAGCCAAGCGTCCTGCTGCTGACCATCGGCTATGCGGTGGGCTACGGCCTGATGGGCCTGACCGGCCTGCCCATTCTGCTGGCGCTGGCCTTCTTCATTGTAGGCATTGCCAAGGGCAGTGTCCTGAACACCTGCACCATTCTTGTCAGCGGCAACTCTGCAGACCGCACCCGGGGCATGAACACCATGCACGCCTGCTACGCCTGCGGTGCCCTGCTCTGCCCCTTTCTGATCTCTGCCGCTGCCAGGGTCAGCACCACGCTGGCCGTGCTGGCGCTGGCAGCGCTGGGTCTGGTGCTCTGGCTGGTATACCTGTTCACCCCCATGGCAGGCCGTGCCAAGGCCAAAGAAGCTGTCACCGATTGGAGCTTTTTGCGCTCCTCCCGCTTCTGGCTGCTCACCGGCCTGCTGTTCTGCCAGAACGCCGCCGAGCAGAGCGTTGTGGGCTGGATGGTCACCTACTTCAAGGACAGCGGCATCATTGCAGGCACGCTGGCGGCCTATACCGTCACCGTGATGTGGGGTGCCACCCTGATCGGCCGCCTGCTCATCGCCTTTGTGTTCCCACTCAAACAGCCCCGCAAGGCCATGGTATTTATGGCGGTTTTCTGCACAGCCTTCTACTTTGCCATGATGCAGACCCACAGCCAGCTGCCTGCCATCCTGCTGCTGTTCGCCTTTGCCTTCTCCATGGCCGGTATGAACCCCACCGCCGTGGCCAGCGCCGGTAAAATGACCACCGTGACCAGCATGGGCATCATGCTGCCGGTGGCATCCAGCGGCGCGATCCTGATGCCCTGGGTCATCGGCAAGGTGGCTGAAAGCGCCGGTCTTGCTGTTGGTATGGCAACCAACATCGTGCCCTGCGTAGGGCTGATCATCTTTGCAATTCTGGTGTCCAGAATGCGGGAGGAGTAAACCTCTCCGTCATTGCTTCGCAATGCCGCCGCTCCTGGCAGGAGAGGCAAGCAGCAGGCGACTGAGCGGTTCATCCCCTCGCCTTTGCGCTGAACTCACACCCACAGTAATCCTGACGGTAAAGCCCGTACTCCTCCGAAAGCTGGAGGGAGCGCAGGTAGCCGTTCTGCTTTTTGAAATCCGAGGGCAGGTGCCTGATGCCGAATTCGGCTTCAAGCTCCTGCCCGATTTGATTGATGCGGGCAGCATCCTTGTGGGGGCTGATGGAGAGTGTGGTGGTGAACCAATCAAAGCCGTGCTCCTTTGCGTACTGTGCCGCCCGGCGCATCCGCAAACGGTAGCAGACGGTGCACCGCCCGCCCCGCTCCGGCTCGTTTTCCAGCCCCTGCACAGCCGTGTAGAACTCCTGCGGGTCGTAGTGGTCCTCGATGACCGTGACCCCCAGCGGGTGCGCCTGCGCCACGAATTTTTTCAGCTCCTCGCCCCGGCGGTAGTATTCTTCGGCAGGCCAGGTGTTGGGGTTATAGTAAAGCACCGTGATCTCAAAATACCGGCACAGCTTTTCCAGCACGGCGCTGGAACAGGGCCCGCAGCAGGCATGGAGCAGCAGCTTTGGCCGCTGCGGACCCAGCGTTTTCAACACTTCGTCCATCTGCTGTGCAAAATTCAACTGTTTTGACATCGGTTTCATCCTTTGTTATACTTGCTTTGATTCAAATAGCTCCCTCCTGCTGCCTCGCCAAAAGAGCCGCAGCTGCCGGAAGGTGCATCCCGGTCATATTATATCACATTTTATCTAATAGGAGAACTGCGATGACAAACGAGAAGATTGCCCGTATCAACGAGCTGGCAAAAAAGAGCAAGACCACCGGCCTGACCGATGCCGAAAAGGCAGAGCAGCAGGCCCTGCGGCAGGAGTATGTTGCGGACGTAAAGGCCAGCCTGCGCGCCCAGCTGAACAACACCTCGATCAAAGAGCCGGATGGCACTGTGCACAAGCTGGGGAAGAAGAACTAAAGCAGCATCACGAAGAGGAGCGCCTGGCGATAATCGTGTCTTGGGTCAGTGTTTTTACGCGGGTGCGTGACGTTAACGAAGAACCCGGTTCGTTAAAAGCGATATGACCGTCGGGACCTACACCGCCGAGGAACAGTTCGATACCCCCGTAAGATGCTATTTTGGCTTCATAGCGGGCGCATTCTTCTTCGGGGTCGGCAGCGTTGCCGTTGAGTATATTCACGTTTTCCGGGCGAATATCGATGTGGGAGAAGAAATTGCTCCACATGAACGTATGGTAACTTTGTTCGTGGTCCTCGGGCAGATTGCAATATTCGTCCATGTTGAAAGTAACAACGTTCTGGAAAGATACTTTTCCTTGTTTGTTCAGCTCGATCAGCGCTTTGTACATACCTAGTGGCGATGAACCGGTAGGACAACCCAGTACGAATGGTTTTTCGGGAGTGGGGTTTGCTGCATTAATTTTACTTGCTACATAGTTTGCTGCCCATTGTGACAGTTTTTGATAATCAGGTTCGATAATTACTCTCATGGTTCTTTTTTTAAGTTTTAAGTTAACTATTCGTTTTTTCTAT
>OMDV01000178.1_pt1 | contig 15730 bp, 17 predicted proteins | sample 1673671 | NCBI WGS metagenome assembly OMDV01 (sample SAMEA103958118, study PRJEB25191) | human gut metagenome | reverse complement strand
TGTTTTACAGCAGGTTAGAAAAAGAGGCTGCGCCTATTTTGACACAGCCCCTTTACATCCCAGTTTTTTATTTTGTCATCTTATTTGTTTAATCATCCCATTCGTTTTAATAAGGTGTAGGGGGGATGGGATTTCTCAAGTATGATGAACAACGAGAGGGTGGATCAGATGACGGCAAGTCCCCCTTGAGAGGTCTCTTTGTATAGGGAGGGAAGGTCATGGCCGGTCTGCTTCATAACCTCGACGATACGGTCGAAATCCACGCGGTGATGGCCGTCGGAGAAGGCGGCATACAAGTTCGCGTCCAATGCACGGGCTGCGGCGTAAGCGTTACGCTCGATACAGGGAATCTGTACCAGACCGCATACCGGGTCGCAAGTAAGGCCAAGATGGTGTTCAAGACCCATTTCCGCAGAGTATTCAATCTGAGCCGGTGTGCCGCCGAACAGCTGGGAGGCCGCTGCAGCAGCCATCGCACATGCCACTCCTACTTCCCCCTGACAACCGACTTCGGCTCCCGAGACGGAGGCGTTGAACTTGACGACATTGCCGAACAGGCCGGCTGTGGCAAGGGCACGGAGGATTCGGTCTTCCGAGAATCCTTTGGATGTGTGCAGATGGTATAACACGGCGGGGACGATGCCGCAAGACCCGCAGGTCGGGGCGGTGACGATTTCCCCTCCGGCGGCATTCTCCTCGCTGACTGCCAACGCGTAGGCATAGACCAAACCACGGCTCTTAAGGGAGGAACTGTAGCCTGCGGCATGGACATGGTAGCTCACGGCCTTGCGTCGTACTCCGAGACCGCCCGGAAGCACACCTTCCGCCTCGATGCCACGTTCCACGGCGGCTTTCATCACATGCCACACTTTTCGCAGATATTCCCATATCTCGGGACCTTCGGTCTGGCCGACATATTCCCAGTAGCTCAGGCCTGTACGCTCACACCATTCCAGGATGTCCTTGATTTTGGTCATGGAATATATCGAATCGGCAGGTTGTCGGCTTTCCCCTTCGCGGACTATGTCACCTCCACCGATGGAGTAGTAGGTCTGGGCGGCAATGGATTTGCCATCCGTATTGAATGCCTCGAAACGGATTCCGTTGGTGTGGAAAGGCAATACGGTTTCAGGTTTCCAGATGATTGCGGCCGGCGCTACCGGGGTGATGATTTCAAGGACGGCTTTGTCGGTGAGGTGACCTTTGCCTGTGGCGGCCAATGAGCCGTACAAGGTCACTTCGATTCGTTCTGCGCCCTCAGGCATCTCTTCAAGAAACATCTGGGCGGCTTTTCTCGGCCCCATTGTATGGGAGCTGGAGGGGCCATTGCCTATCTTGTAAAGTTGGCGTAGTGATTCCATAGAATTTGATTTTTAGTATTGGCAGGTCGGGAAGGTCACTCCTCTTTGTGACCCTCGGAAATGATGTAGTGCTTTACCTTCTGGAAAAGGCGGGTGGCGAAGACGAAATCATTGAGGGCCTCATTTGTGGTCGTGAAGATGCGTTCTTTGTCACCGACCCATTCACGATAACCCTTGTTGATGAAAATGATGTTCTCTCCGATTCCCAGCACGGAGTTCATATCGTGGGTGTTGATGATGGTGGTGATACCGTATTCATGGGTGATATCGTGGAGAAGCTCATCGATAAGAATAGAGGTTCTCGGGTCAAGACCGGAGTTGGGCTCGTCGCAGAAGAGGTATTTAGGGTTCAGGGCTATCGCGCGGGCAATCGCCACGCGTTTCTGCATACCTCCGGAGATTTCGGAGGGATATTTCTTCTCGGCTCCTTGAAGATTGACACGCTCAAGACAGAAACGTGCGCGGTCAAGCATTTCCCCCCGGGTCATCGATGTGAACATCGTCAGCGGGAACATGACATTGCCAAGCACGGTCTCGGAGTCAAACAGCGCAGACCCCTGGAAAAGCATTCCAATTTCCTTGCGCAGGTCTTTGACCTGACGCTGATTCATTTTTAGGAAGTCACGGCCATCGTAAAGGATTTCTCCCTCTTCGGGTGTGACCAGACCGACAATGGACTTCATCAGCACTGTCTTGCCCGAGCCGCTCTGCCCGATAATCAGGTTTGTCTTACCGGTATAGAACTTGGCGGAGACATCGTGAAGGATGGTCTTTCTGTCAAAAGATTTCGTAAGGTTCTTGACTTCAATCATTGCAACAGCACTTTTGTCAGTATGACATCGAAGAGGAGAATCAGGATGGAGGAGGAGACAACCGCGTTGGTCGAAGCCTTGCCGACCTGGAGTGCGCCCCCTTTCACATAGTATCCGAAGAACGCGGCCACGGAGGCTATGATATATGCGAACACAAGGCTCTTGATGAGTCCGTACCAGACATACCATTCGTTGAAAAACGCCTGGATTCCGTAGGTGTAACGGGCTGTTGAAATCAAGTCGGTGAAGATGGTGACAAGATAACCGCCGAGGATTGAAGTGCCGATACAGAAAACGCTCAATACAGGCATAAATCCGACGAATGCCACGATTTTGGGAAGCACCAGATAGTTTATCGAATTGACACCCATGATTTCCAACGCGTCTATCTGCTCGGTCACTCTCATTGTCCCGATTTCAGAGGCGATGTTGGAGCCGACCTTTCCGGCGAGAATCAGGCATAAAATCGAGTTGGAGAATTCGAGAAGCACGATGTCGCGGGTTGCCAGTCCGACCGAGTATGCCGGCATCAGCGGGTTGGAGGTGTTGAGTTTCATCTGTATGGTACATACCGCACCGATAAAGACTGAAATCACTATCACCAAGGGAATGGAGTCAACACCGAGTTTGGTCACTTCCTGCAGGGTACGCCTGGAAAAGACTTTCCATTTGTCAGGTATTGAGAAAGCCTTGGCAATGAAGAGGCAGTATTTGCCAAATTGGCTCAGGGATGTCGTGATTATCATAATCAGTTGGATATAAGTCTGTTGATATAGCTTATAAACGTTCCGGAGATTGAATCCGAATATGTTTTCCTACCACAAAGGTAAGAATTTTTCCACAAAAATGCCATTCGGCTATTAATATACCGTGAAATTTTCGTAATTTCGCCCTCAAAATAATCCTTTTATCCCAGAAGAACAATGCTTATCATCGGTATCGCCGGGGGCACCGGCTCAGGCAAAACGACTGTGGTCAACAAGATACTCTCGAGCTTCCCTGCCGGAGAGGTTGCCGTCATACCGCAGGATTCTTATTACAAGGATTCCTCGCATATCCCCCCCGAGGAGCGCAGCAAGATAAACTTCGACGAGCCGAACGCCATCGAGTGGAGTCTTCTGGTGGAGCATCTCCGGCAATTGAAGGCCGGCAAAGCGGTGGATATGCCGACATACAGTTACCTGACCTGCACCCGTCAGGAGGAGACTGTGAGGGTGGAGCCTCGCGATGTCGTGATTGTCGAGGGTATCCTTGTGCTGACCGATCCGGTGTTGCGTCAGATGATGGATGTCAAATGTTTCGTAGACGCAGACGCTGATGACCGTCTCATAAGGGTTATCGCCCGCGACTGCATAGAGCGTGGACGTACACCCCAGATGGTGATAGACCGGTATGAGGATGTCTTGAAGCCGATGCATTGCCAGTATATCGAGCCTTGCAAGCGTTTCGCCGACCTTATCATCCCCCAGGGAGGCACAAACTCTGTCGCCATCGGATTGCTCACGGATTATATCGACGGTCGTCTTAAAAAAGCAGCCAGCAAGTAACAGACGTGGAGATGCAGGAAGAGAAGGATGAAAAGATGGTGCTTCGCACCGAGAACCTTGTCAAGAAATATGGTAGCCGTACCGTGGCCAACCATGTGTCGATAGATGTCACTCAGGGTGAGATCGTGGGACTGCTCGGTCCTAATGGAGCCGGGAAGACCACCACGTTCTATATGACCACCGGCCTTATCACCCCGAACGAGGGGAAAATATTTCTCAATGACAAGGATATCACCAAATTTCCTGTGTATCGTCGTGCCCAGAACGGCATCGGTTATCTTGCCCAGGAAGCTTCGGTCTTCCGCAAGCTGTCGGTTGAGAACAATATCAAGTCAATCCTTGAGATGACAAAGTTGTCAAAAGAGGAGCAACGCGACAAGCTTGAAAGCCTTATCTCGGAATTCAGATTGCAGAAGGTGAGGAAGAATCTCGGCGACCAGTTGTCGGGAGGGGAGCGCCGCCGAACAGAGATTGCCCGATGTCTGGCAATCAACCCTAAATTCATAATGCTCGACGAGCCATTCGCCGGTGTCGACCCCATTGCAGTGGAAGATATCCAGGAAGTAGTCTATCGTCTCAAGGAGAAGAATATCGGCATTCTAATCACAGACCACAACGCTCAGGAGACATTGCGTATCACAGACCGTGCTTATCTTCTCTTCGAGGGTAAAATCCTGTTTCAGGGGACATCGGAGGAACTCGCTGAGAATCCGGTGGTCAGGGAGAAATATCTCGGCCGCAGTTTCATATTTTACCGTAAAAAATTCGATGCCCGAGGGGCGTAGCTTATAGGCAACTCATTAGGAAGTCTCCGCATCTTCCTGGCAAGTGCTATTTCTGAACTTTTTTACGATAACAAAGGTAAAATTTGGTGCAGCACCCCGTGATTATGATGGCAGAGATAAGATTCCACCAATCGAGGCTGCCGTCAATTACGCGAATAGCGCGATCGATTATCGCGGTCAATGAGATAATTGCAAGTGTCAGCCATATATTTCGCTTTACTTTGTCGCTTATCATTTCTTTAGTTTTTAATAAGTATTTACTGGCGTCACATCATATTTGACGCTTAGTAGACGAAATAGTTGCATCACGACACTTTTAAATCAAGATAATTCAACCGCATGTTTGCTGATGCCTCTATTGCAACGCTATAGAGAATACCTCCTCGACATCTTTCACATAATGAAAAGTTACTCCCTCAAGATACGCTTGTTCGATTTGTCCGATATCCTTGCGGTTTTCCTCACAGATTATGATGTCAGTGATGCCGGCACGTTTTGCGGCAAGGATTTTCTCCTTGATTCCTCCTACCGGCATAACGCGTCCGCGCAATGTTATCTCTCCGGTCATTGCAAGCCGGGGTCTGACCATACGGCCAGTGAAGGTGGACGCGATTGATACCGCCATCGTGATACCGGCCGACGGTCCATCCTTGGGAACAGCGCCTTCCGGGACATGGATATGAAGGTTGTTCTCCTCGAATTTCTCGACAGGAATGTCAAGTTCTCCGGCATGTGAGCGCACATATTGCAGCGCTATTACCGCCGACTCTTTCATTACATCCCCGAGGTTTCCGGTGAGGGTGAGTTTTTCACCTTTACCTTTCGAGAGGGATGACTCTATGAAAAGAATCTCGCCGCCATGGGCAGTCTACGCAAGTCCGGTCACGACTCCCGGCTGAGACAATGTCTCGTAGCATTGCGGAGAGTAACGCTCGGGGCCAAGGATGGCCTTGACATCCTCCCCGGATTTGATGTCGAGCGACGGATTATCGCCGGACATTGTTTTGACAAGCAGTTTCCTGGCGACAGATGACAAGCTCTTTTCGAGCTGGCGCACACCGCTCTCCGAGGTGTAACCTTCGACGATGGCCGCCAGGGCTTCATCTGAGAAGGTAAGGTTGTCAAGCATCCCTCCGGCCATCTCGATTATACGGGGAACGAGATGGCGGCGGGCGATTTCAATTTTCTCTTCAAGAAGATAGCCCGGAACTTCCACTACCTCCATTCTGTCGAGAAGTGGGCGGGGAATGGTGTCAAGGGTGTTGGCTGTGGCAATGAACAACACCTTTGAAAGGTCAAAATCCACATCCACGAAATTGTCATGGAACTTATGGTTCTGCTCCGGGTCGAGGACTTCGAGCAACGCCGAGGAGGGGTCTCCCTTGATATCACGTGACAGCTTGTCTATCTCGTCAAGGAGCAGCAGGGGATTGGCACTTTTGGCGCGGCGGATCGCGTCGATTATACGCCCGGGCATTGCCCCGATATATGTGCGCCTATGACCTCGGATTTCCGCTTCGTCTGAAACGCCGCCGAGCGACACGCGCTGGTAGTTTCTACCGAGAGCTTCGGCTATGGATTTCCCCAGAGATGTCTTGCCGACACCGGGCGCGCCGACCAGGCAGAGAATCGGTGCCTTTCCGGTAGGGTTGGCCATTGTCACGGCCACTTGCTCCAGAATCCTCTCCTTGACCTTCTGCATACCGAAATGGTGGGCCTCCAGCTCATCCTTGGCTTTTGGCAAGGAGGTGTTGAGTTGGCTCTCCTCTGTCCATGGAAGATCAAGCAGCGTTGTCAGGTAATTATATGTGACGGAATAATCTGGAGAGGAGGGATTGAGTCGGCGCAGTTGTGATATCCCTTTGTTGAAAGCCTCTTCTGCCTGTGGAGTCATATGAATGGCGGCTGCTTTCTCGGAAAGTTGCTCGACATCGTCAAGGTCGCCGTACAATTCGCGCTGCATGACATCCATCTGCCGGCGGATGAAGGTCTCTCGTTGCTCCTGGGTAAGCTCCTCACGCGCGCGTTCCATTATATCCCGGGCGATAGAGAGTTTTTGCAACTCGTCATTGAGAATCCTGAGGAGTTTTTCCCCACGGTTGAGCAAGCGGAATGTCGCAAGAAGTTCAATCTTCGCTTCCGCAGGAGCTGCGAGATGGGTGGAGATGGTATTGATGATTTCTGCCGGGTCGCTCAGGAGGTCGGGATTGATGGCCTGTATCTGTTCTGAATCAGTGTGAGCCACCAGTTCCTTGTACGCCTTTGATATGAGGTCGGCCAAAGTCTTGAGGTTCTCAGGGATGCCCGATTTGTTTTCGCTGACGCGGCTTACGGCCAGATTGAGCGTCGAGCCGGACATATGGGGTTCCGCAGAATCCCCCTTGACCTTGAATTTCCCTGTCGCCCGCAGGAATGCCGAACGGGTGCCGTCGGGCAGGTCGAAAATCTGCAACACCTCGACGAAAACGCCGTATGGTGCGACATCGGCATGCGTGGTGGGATTTTCCATACGGGGGTCGACCTGACAGCAGAGTCCGATTGTCAGTTTCCCCTCCTGTGCATTGCGGGCCACAGTCAGCGATGATTCCCTTACCAGAGCGATAGGGATGGCCACACCTGGAAAGAGGACAAGATTACGGGTAGCGATGACGGGCAGGCAATCGAGGTCGGGGGCTTTGAAGCCTCCGGCACGGGAGAGGTCAATCTGACCCATCGTTATGATTTTGGGCTCTTTTTTCATAAATACAGGCAGGGAAAGCCCCCGAGGGGCAAAAATCGGGTGCAAAGTTACGAAAAATCCACCTTTTGGCAAAATTTGGGCGAATATGGCAATTTTTTGCGGAAATGTGTTTTGTAACATATAAAAAGTTATTGTCAGGCAGAAGTTTCTTACTAAATTTAGACCGTAAAAAATTCTTACCTCAACATAATACCTGATTGCCATGAAGGTCTATCAAACCAACGAAATCAAAAACATCTCCTTGCTCGGCAGCAAGGGAGCCGGGAAAACCACACTCGCTGAAGCTATGCTTTACGAGTGTGGAGTAATAAAACGCCGTGGCACAATTGATGCCAAGAACACTGTATCTGACTATTTCCCGGTAGAAAAAGAGTATGGTTACTCGGTTTTCTCCACGATCTTCTACGCTGAGTTCCTCAACAAGAAACTCAACGTCATCGACTGCCCCGGAGCAGATGACTTCGTGGGCAATGCCATCACAGCCCTGAACGTGACCGACACCGGCGTTATCGTCATTGACGCCCAATATGGAGTGGAGGTCGGTACGCAGAACATTTTCCGCACGACCGCCCAGCTCAAGAAACCGGTGATTTTCGCCCTCAACCAGCTTGACGGGGAAAAGGCCGATTATGACAACTGCATCGAGCAGATGAAGGAAATCTTCGGTCCGCGCGTAGTGCCTATCCAGTATCCGCTCCAGTGCGGCCCGGGCTTCAACGCTATGATAGATGTCCTTCTTATGAAGAAATACTCCTGGGGCCCGGACGGCGGTGTTCCCACCATCGAGGATATCCCTGCCGAAGAGATGGAAAAAGCCCAGGAGATGCACCAGGCGCTGGTAGAGGCTGCGGCCGAGAACGATGAGACATTGATGGAGAAATTCTTCGAACAGGGCCACCTGACCGAAGATGAGATGCGTGAAGGAATCCGTAAGGGACTCGTTGACCGCTCCATTTATCCGGTCTTCTGTGTAAGCGCACTCAAGGATATGGGTGTGCGCCGTATGATGGAATTCCTCGGCAATGTCGTGCCTTTCGTGGAGGATATGCCCGCACCCATCGATACTGCCGGAAATGAAGTCAAGCCTGACAGCAACGGGCCGCTGAGTGTGTTCATGTTCAAGACTACTGTCGAACCGCATATCGGTGAAGTACAGTACTTCAAGGTGATGTCCGGAACTCTCACAACCGGTGTGGATCTTGACAATGTCACCCGTGGCGGGAAAGAACGTATGGCACAGATATTCTGTGTATGCGGCCAGATAAAGACCCCGGTGGACAAACTGTGTGCCGGAGATATCGGCGCGACCGTGAAACTCAAAGATGTCCGCACAGGCAATACCCTCGATGAGAAGGGATGTGAAATCGCTTTTGATTTCATCAAGTATCCTGCCCCGAAGTATCAGCGTGCTATCCGTCCCGTGACAGAGAGCGACGCGGAGAAACTCGCAGGCATCCTTACCCGTATGCACGAGGAGGATCCGACATGGGTTGTCGAGCAGTCAAAAGAGCTAAAACAGGTTCTGCTGAAAGGTCAGGGCGAATTCCATCTCCGCACCCTCAAATGGCGTGTCGAGAACAATGACAAGCTGCCTATCGTCTTTGAAGAGCCCAAAATACCGTACCGCGAGACAATCACAAAGGCTGCCAGAGCTGATTACCGCCATAAGAAACAATCGGGTGGTGCCGGTCAGTTTGGTGAAGTGCATATCATCATCGAACCTTACAGCGAGGATGCTCCTATGCCCGATACTTACCGTTTCGGCAACCAGGAATACAAGATGAGTGTCAGGGATACCCAGGAGATTCCCTTGCAGTGGGGTGGCAAGCTGGTGGTACACAACTGTATCGTCGGCGGTGCGATTGACGCCCGTTTCATCCCGGCAATCATCAAGGGTCTGATGGACCGTATGGAGCAAGGCCCGCTTACCGGCTCATATGCCCGTGATGTCCGGGTATGCATCTATGACGGAAAGATGCATCCGGTTGACTCAAACGAAATCTCTTTCCGCCTTGCAGCCCGCAACGCCTTCTCGGAAGCATTCCGCGCAGCCAATCCAAAGGTGCTTGAGCCTGTCTACGATGTGGAGGTGATGGTTCCATCTGATGTTATGGGTGATGTGATGAGCGACCTGCAGGGACGCCGTGCCATCATCATGGGAATGTCGTCGGAAAATGGTTTTGAGAAAATCTCGGCAAAAGTACCTCTTAAAGAGATGTCGAGCTACTCCACCGCTCTCAGCTCCATCACTGGAGGCCGTTCCTCATTCACGATGCAGTTCTCAAGCTATGAGCTGACTCCCGGCGATGTTCAGGAGAAGTTGCTCAAGGAGTACGCTGAGAAGAACAAGGAAGACTGATTATTCTTACCAGTCAACATAAGTGAAATCCGCAGGCAGCCGAATGAAGGCTGACCTGCGGATTTTTAATTTTGAGGAAAATTGTAGAAATATAGGAGAGCGTATCTTGAACGAATCAGAGATGCTTGATTATGCGGGCAGGATTGCCGCCGACAACAACGTCTGATGGAATATCACGGGTTACCACCGAGCCTGCACCAATGACCACGTTGTCGCCGACCGATACTCCTGGCAGGATGGTGACGCATCCTCCAATCCAAACATTGTCGCCGATTTTTACCGGCTCGGCCCATTCAACCCCGGTGTTTCTTTGCTGAGGATCCAATGGATGACACGCTGTGAAGATGCTGACGTTCGGACCTATGAAAGCGTTGTCTCCGATTTCAACGCGAGCTTCATCAAGGATGGTGAGGTTGAAATTGGCGAAGAAATTTTCCCCGATATGGATATTGCATCCATAATCACACCTGAAAGGCTGGTTGATTGTAAAGTTCTCTCTGTGGCTCCCGAGAAGATTCCTTATGATTGAATGTTGTTTCTCGATTTCGCGCGGATTCAGATTGTTGAACTCCCATAACTTGGCTCTCGTCTCAAGCAGGCCTTCGAGAAATTCGCTGTTGGTGGCTTCATAAATCTCGCCGTTCAGCATTTTGATCCATTCGGGGTGATGTTTCAGAGGTGTCATTGATGCTTTTTGTTATGAAAGTAGCGATGGAGAAGAATTATACCGGCGGTGGTGATGGCCACACTGGCGATTACAATCAACATATCTGCTGTTGATGAGGAATCTGTGCCGATATGGTTAAGCCCGTTGGCATCGCTGGTGTTGGTGCTCTCAGTGTCGAGATATGTGGCGATTACCACGATTGAGTTGTTGAGGACATGCAGAGTGATTGGGAGCCACAATGATTTGCTCCACCATAACAGATAGCCGAAAAACGCCCCTAAAAGCATTCGTGGCACCAACCCGAAGAGTTGGAAATGGAAGGCACTGAATATGAATGCCACGAACCATATGGTGACATGTATGTTGAGCCGGGTCTGCCCGAGAATCCGCTGGAGTGCCCCACGGAAGAACAGCTCTTCGCTGAAGCCTGCCAATACCCCCACGATCAGAACAGAAACGATAAGTGACGGAATCGAAGCTCCGTTCATCAGAATGTTGGTGGTCGCTTCGGCACCATCCTCAAGCTGTCTGAAGAATTGTTCCAGGCTTTGGAAGGATTCCGAAAGATGCCAGCTTTTGTTCCATTCGATTATGGCATTCATTGCCGGAATCGAGCAGAGCAGTACGGCGCAAGAGAGTAATGTGGCAGCCAATGAGGGCCATTTGTCGACACACAGCAGTCGTGCCGGTAGTCTTGTGACAATCATCGCGGTAGCTACTGCCGGAACTATGAAGACAAGCAGGTCCTGGATGACCACTGTGATTTTTATTGCCGCTTCCGGACGGCTTATGATTTTCGGAATGAATGGGAGTAATACTCCGGATATCACCAGGCAGAACAAGAACATACACCCGAGCAGCCCCAAAGCTGTCGCGGGACGTTGCAGTCTGAATTGGTTGGCGTTGCTATTCGCCACGGGAGGTTGGTGGGTCATTGGGGTTCGATATTTGATTAAAAATGCAGGTAAAAATCTTTTACCAAAATGGAATATTCTTCAGTGAATCCCCCCTTGCCATCGTGGATTGATAGGTTGTCAATCCGGCAGGGAGTGACGGGATGGCCATTCGGTGACAGCTCGGCGAGAATTCTACGAGGCGGCTTTGTCGGAACTGTGGTCACTCTTGTCAGTCGTGAGATATGGAAATGGTTGGCGACAGCCTGGAATTTCAAATCGTCTTCTCTGTCCGCAGGCAAAATCAATGAGAGGCATCCTTGCGGTGACAACAACCTGCGTGAGTTCGACAGCAGGGCTTCGAGGGTCAGGGATTGTTCATGCCGGGCCATCTGCCGGTTGTCCTGAGGTGATGACTCTCCGTTGGTGAAGAAGGGGGGATTGCTGACAATCAGGTCATAGCTTTTATCCCCGTCGGGTGTGGGGATTGTTGCGAAATCCCCTTCGACAAGTCTCAATCGAGAAGACCAAGGGGAATTGCTGAAATTCCCGGAAGCTTCCGACGCGGCTGTCGGGTCTATTTCAATGCCTGTGATGACGGCACCGGGAAAACGTTGTGCCAACATAAGGGTAATCAGACCTGTGCCACAGCCGACATCAAGTATCTTGCGGGGGGTGATGATGCCGGATGACGCACTCTCTTCTCCGGAAGCGGTGAAAGCCCATGCGCCCAATAACACCCCGTCAGTGCCAACCTTCATCGCACTCAGATGGTTGGCCACTTCGAATTGCTTGAACCTGAATACTTTCTCTCTGTCGGGATTCCTCATATACCAGTCCGGATTGGGAAAAGTCGTTTGCAAAGTTAGTCAAAAAAGGCGGAAATTTGTTTTTTACTATGAGTTTTGTTAATTTTGAAAAAAATAAAAGGACAAGAGATATGATAGTAAATACCGCGAGGTTTGTGGTCAGCAATTCAACTGCGAAGAGCTGCCCCGATGATATGCGTCATGAATTTGCCTTTATCGGTCGTTCGAATGTCGGCAAATCATCACTTATAAATATGCTCACCAACCATAAAGGATTGGCGATGACATCTTCCACTCCCGGGAAGACATTGCTGATAAACCATTTTCTGGTGAATGACCAGTGGTATCTGGTCGATCTTCCCGGTTATGGGTTCGCCCGTCGAAGCAAAGAGGGGCGTGAGGAAATCGCCCGTATCATCAAGGAATACATCCTGACGCGTCGTCAGATGACTTGCCTGTTTTTGCTGATTGACGGTCGGCATATGCCTCAGAAGATAGATATGGAGTTTATGAGGTGGCTGGGAGAGAATGGCATCCCGTTCTGTATCGTCTTCACGAAGCTTGACAAGATGTCTTCGTCGGCTGCGAAAAAAGTGACCGGCGATTATTGCGCGCAACTGTTGGAGGAATGGGAGGAGCTTCCCCCTGTCTTCAAGAGCAGCTCGGTAGACAAGCGAGGGCGTTCTGAGATTCTTGACTACATAGACCAGCTTCTCAAACTCCCTCTGGAGCTGGAGGAATGAGTGGGGGCTGATGATTTTTGTCACGGGGTGCCGTTAAACATACGGTCGGGTTTGGGTGTTTTATTGAAAAGAACAGAATTTCTAAACATCAAACCTATGGATCTCAACGATATCAAAAATCTGGCATCAAGCGAAAAAATATCAGAACTGACTGACAAAGCATCAGCCTTGAAAAACAAGGTCGAGGATGTAGCCCATACTGTCGCGGAAAAAGCAGAACAGATAGGGGAGAGCATCAATGTCGATTGTGTCAAATCTGTAGCCGGAAAGGTCGGCGAAAAAGCCAAGAAGCTGGCTGATGCCATTGACCATATTCCAGGAGCTTCAACAGGCGTGGCGGATGATGAGAAAGTTGATCCCTGTCTTGTGAAGCAAGAAACAAGAATGCTGAACAACAATCCGCGCAACACCGATATGTGATATCGTTTGCCGATTTATGCCTGACTTGCACAAAAAAACAGCGTCACCGTAGTGGCGCTGTTTTTGTAGTTTTGCAAGTATAGACAGTTTTGGAACGTGTCTTATGTAGATATGTAGATTAGTAGTTTTTGGCTTCGATTTCGAAGAAACTCTGGGGCTCAGAGCATACGGCGCATACAGCAGGGGCTTTTTTGCCGATTACGATGTGGCCGCAGTTGCGACATACCCAGATGGTGTCTCCTTCGCGGGAGAATACTATGCCTTCTTCTATGTTTGCGAGAAGACGGCGATAGCGCTCCTCATGATGACGTTCGATGGCTGCCACCGCGCGGAAACGGAAAGCAATCTGGGGAAATCCTTCCTCCTCGGCTTCCTTGGCCATACGGTCATACATATCTGTCCATTCGAAGTGTTCACCTTCGGCGGCATCGCGCAGATTGGTCATCGTGTCGGCTATTTCACCTCCATGGAGATATTTGTACCACAACTTGGCATGCTCACGTTCGTTGCGGGCAGTCTCCTCGAAGATAGACGCGATTTGCTCGTAGCCATCCTCGCGGGCTTTGGTTGCATAATAGGTGTATTTGTTGCGGGCTTCAGATTCACCGGCGAAAGCCTGCTGAAGATTGCGCTCGGTTTTGGTTCCTTTGAGATCTTTCATATTATTTTTAGTGTATGAGTTATTATTCAGATTTGGTTGCGGAAAGTGAGCAATCAGGACAAACTCCTTTATAATAGACATCCACGCTATCGACAGAGAATCCCGGTTCGGCATATGATTTGATTCCGGAGGGAATGGCCATATCGAAGATTCTGCCGCATGTCTTGCAGATGAAATGGCTGTGAGGAGCCTGCGGAGCAAGGTCGTAATGCTTGTTTCCGCTATCGATTTCCAATTCCCTTATCAGGCCGGCTTCCACAAGCGCGTGGAGTGAATTATAAACTGTCGTTCTTGACAAGGATGGATAAATATTTGTCAGATTGGAGAAAATCTCATCTGCCGTGGGATGCTTTTTAGAATTGGCGACAAGATTGAATACCGCGATGCGCTGTAATGATGGCCTTATTCCGGCGGAATGCATCATTCCAGTCAATTCGTTGTCTGAGAATGTCTTGTAGTCAATCATATTGTTTAACTTTCTTATAACTATTACAAAGATAGTAATTATTTCAATATTGAACAAATTCCAGCATAAATAAATAGTTAATAAAAATTAAACCGGCCTCAATCTCGAATCATAGGGATTGAGGCCGGTGAGGTCGATATGGTCAGCGGAAAACTGTTTTACCACTGGTTGAAGTGGATTGCTTCCGGATTCCATTTATCTTTTGGGGTGTGCTGTCCCTCAGGATAACCGATTGGCACGACTGCGAGTGGTATCACATTTGAAGGGAGATTAAGGCGCTGTGAGACCGCTTCAACACGTTCTTTGGTGGGATAGACACCGGTCCATACTGCTCCCAATTCAAGAGAATGGGCTGCGAGAAGCAGGTTCTCGGTGGCGGCTGAGACATCCTGTATCCAATATTCCGGTTCGCCTTCAAAGGCTTTTGACAGGTCACCGCAAGGCACAATGGCGATTGATGCGTGTTCGAGCATCTTGGCATACGGCAAGACTTGTGCCAGGGAATCAAGCGATTCGCGATTGTCAATCACAATGAATTGCCACGGCTGCTTGTTGACCGCTGTAGGGGCTGCCATGGCAGCCCGTAAAAGCAATTCTATTGTGTCACGCGGAATGGTCTTGTCCGCAACATATTGGCGCACGCTTGTGCGGGTCATTATGTTTTCAAGGGCAGCATTAGCAGTGATAGTGTTGCTATCTGTTGCCGGGGTATTTGTGGTTGATGTGCAGGATGTCATAAAAGTCATCATTGCGGCTGCGAAAGCCGGCAGTAAGGTTAGTTTTTTCATATGATTATAAAATAGAAACAAAGTGCGATGGCTGGGTGGCGCATGGGGAACTCGTGGTGCAGGAAAAAGTCGGAACACAGGTGGATACTACGCAGAAAGAGGATTAAGACATTAATGAGCGTGACAACAATCAATCTGGAAATGGATACAGAGCAGATGCGGAAGATCTTCGGGATGCAGGATGCTTATATAAAAAAGCTGGAGCAGGATTTTCAGGTAACGATCGTAGATCGTAATGGGAGTATTATCATTACCGGAGAAGAGGAAAATACCGGAAAGGCTTCCCGGGTATTAAGGCAATTGACGGCACTGTCGGATCGCGGAAATGATATAGAAGAGCAGAACGTGGATTATGCCATTGAGATGGGCAAGGAGGATCAGGAAGACAGAATCATGGAAATGGATGCCGACTGTATCTGTCATACGATCAACGGTAAACCCATCAAACCCAAGACACTGGGACAGAAAGCCTATGTGGATGCGATCCGCAAGAATATGATCGTGTTCGGACTGGGACCTGCAGGTACCGGTAAGACTTATTTGGCCATGGCTATGGCCATCACTGCATTTAAAAATAACGAAGTCAGCCGGATCATACTGACCAGACCGGCGATCGAAGCCGGGGAGAAGCTGGGATTTTTACCGGGTGATCTGCAGAGTAAAGTAGATCCGTACCTGC
>OMDV01000176.1_pt1 | contig 15958 bp, 10 predicted proteins | sample 1673671 | NCBI WGS metagenome assembly OMDV01 (sample SAMEA103958118, study PRJEB25191) | human gut metagenome | reverse complement strand
CCCGGACCTCCTGGTCCAGGCCGGTTTTGTTTTTCAGCTCCGCCACATAGTAGGGGTTGGGCATGAACCGCACGTCGAACACCAGGTCCGACTCGATGGGGATGCCGTGCTTGAAGCCGAAGGACAGGACGCTGACGTTGAGCCCGCCCCGGTCCGACGGGGTGCCGAACAGGTTCAGCATCTCACTGCGGAGCTTGGCCGTGGACAGGGAGGAGGTGTCCAGCACGAAATCCGCGTGATCCCGCACCGGCTGCATCAGCGCCCGTTCCCGCCGCACAGCCTCCTCCACGCTGAGGCCCTTGGCCTGCAGGGGGTGCATGCGCCGGGTCTCCTTATAGCGGTTGATGATGGTGGGGGTGTCCGCCTCCAGAAACAGCATCCGGCAGTTGACGCCGCTGGCCTTCAGCTGCTCCAGGGTGTCGATGAGCATATCCGTGGGCTCGCCGGAGCGCACGTCATACACCAGGGCCACCCGGTCATACCGCCCACTGGAGGCAGCGCAGAACCCGGCGAACTTCATCATCATCTCCGCCGGAAGATTGTCCACGGTATAGTAGCCGATGTCCTCCAGAAACGAGGCGGCCTTGCTCTTGCCGCCGCCGGACAGACCGGATATGATCAGAATTTCCATTGTATTTCCTCTTTTCCCGGGGTTATTCGCCGACAAAACGGACCTCCGGCTCCAGCCGGACGCCGTGGGCCTTGTAAACGGCCTCCTGCACCCGGCGGATCAGCTCCCGCACGTCGGCGCAGGTGGCGCTGCCGGTGTTGATGACGAAGCCCGCGTGCTTTTCCGACACCTGGGCTCCGCCCACCGTCAGGCCCTTCAGGCCCGTCTGGTCGATGAGGGTCCCGGCATAGTAGCCCTCCGGCCGCTTGAAGGTGCTGCCGGCGCTGGGCCATTCCAGGGGCTGGGAGGCCCTGCGCCGGGCCATCAGGTCATCCATCCGCTGCCGGATGGCGGCGGGATCGTCCGGGGTCAGGCGCACCGCGGCCCCCAGCACCACGGCTCCGTCCTCCAGAAACCGGCTGTGCCGGTAGGCAAATTCTGCCTGGTCCCCGGTGAAGCGGCGGATGCCGTCGGGGTACAGGGCGGTGACCTCCGTCACCACCTGGCGCATCTCGCCGCCGTAGGCCCCGGCGTTCATGCAAACCGCGCCGCCCATGCTTCCGGGGATGCCGTGGGCAAATTCCAGCCCGGCCAGGCCCGCCTGCTGGGCGTATACCGCCAGGCGGCTGAGCAGGACGCCGACGTCGGCCTCCAAGGTCACGTCGTCCAGGCGGCGGATGCTCGTCATGCGTTCCGCCGTTTTGATGACCAGGGTGTCCAGCCCCCGGTCCGACACCAGCAGATTGGTGCCCCGGCCCAGCAGAAACGGCCGGATGCCGCACTCCTCCGCCAGGCCCAGCAGGATCACCAGCTGCTCCCGGCTTTCCGGAAAGGCCATGCGCCGGGCGGGGCCGCCGATGCGGAAGGAGGTGTGGCGGCTCATGGGCACGTCCCGCTCCACCGTCATGTCCGGCAGGTAATCCCGGATCTTTTCGTCCAAACGTTCATACCACTGCATAGTGATCTCCCTTATATCCGTTTTTTCTTCCCCAGCAGGGCCGCGCCGATGATGCCCGCCTGATTGCCCAGCTGGGCCTTGACAATGCGGGTCTTTTTCCCGGCGCTGCAGGGGATGGTCTCCCGCTCCACCAGCTGCTGCAGGGGGTGGAGCAGCTGCTCATCGGACTCGTTGCTGACGCCGCCGCCGATGGCCAGGGTATCCGGCTGGAAAATATTCACCACGTTGGCGATGCCCGCCGCCAGATAGCCCACATACATGTCGCAGACCTGCTGGCCCACCGGGTCCCCCAGCCGGGCGGCCATAAACGCCGACTGGCCAGACACATGGCCGTCATGCTCCCGGATGACCCGGGCCAGGATGCTGTCGGGGTTGCCCAGCTGGGCCTGGGCGGTGAAGCGCTTCAGGGCGCTGGCGGAGGCGTACTGCTCCCAGCAGCCTCGCCGGCCGCAGGGGCAGGGGAGACCCTGATAGTCGATGCAGGTGTGGCCCACCTCACCGGCCATGCCGTTGCCGCCGTGGAAAATCTTTCCGTTGTGAATGATCCCGGCGCCGATGCCGGTGCCCAGGGTGATGGTGACAAAGCGCTTGCTGCCCTGGCCCGCTCCGGCATAGTACTCTGCCAGGGCGGCGCAGTTGGCGTCATTTTCCACATACAGGTGCAGCCCCAGCCGCCGCTTGAACAGCTTGCGCAGGGGAATGTTCCGCAGGGGCAGGTTGCAGGTGTATACGATGGACCCGGTGCGGATGTCCACCACTCCCGGGACGCCTGCCCCCACGGAGGCGATCTCCTCCATGGGTACGCCGCCCTCCTGGGCCAGCTCCCGGGTCAGGGCCACCAGGGTGTCCGTCAGGGCGTCGGGGTCCGATACCTCACGGATCTTCATGGTTTTCACGGCCAGCAGAAGGCCGTCCTCGTCCACAAGACCGGCCTTCAGGTTGGTGCCGCCGATGTCGATGCCGATATAGTTCATTGCTTCTCCTTGGCCTGTTGGGCCAGTTCATCCATTTTCTTGTCAAACTGGGTCATGAAATCCCGGGCGGAGTTGTAGCCGTACCGCATCTGGCGGTTTTTCATGGCGGCGATCTCCACGATACCGGCCAGGTTCCGCCCCGGCCGCACGGGGATGGTCACATAGGGCAGCTGCACCCCCAGAATGGTGTAGGTGTCGCCCTCCAGGCCCAGCCGGTCATAGAACTTACCGTCCTGCCAGGGCTCCAGATGGATCACGATCTCGATGTCGGAGTCAAACTGCACCGCGCCCATACCGAACAGCTGCTGCACGTCGATGATGCCGATACCCCGGATCTCAATGTAGTGGCGGATGATCTCCGGGGCCGAGCCGTACAGGGAGTCGGAAATGCGGCGAATCTCCACCGCGTCGTCGGCCACCAGCCGGTGGCCGCGCTTGAGCAGCTCGATGGCGGTTTCGCTTTTACCCACGCCGCTGCACACAGCAGCCCTCTACCTGTCTGCAATACGCAGAGAATCCCGCTTAGGCCCATACGGGGCTTAACCCTATTTAACCCTATTATGACAACACTCCACCCTCCACGCGAGAGGGTACACCATATAGTTCCTACATCTCCACACCATAAATTTAACCTCAAGGATGAATCTTCAGAAATACCTCCGCAACATAGCGCTCCTCCTGTCGGCCACGTTCGCGCTCACCGCGTGCGACGGCATGATCTATGACGACGAGGGGGACTGCGATCCCTACTACAAGGTGAGGTTTGTCTACGAGAACAACCTTAAGTTTACCGACGCCTTCCACAACGAGGTCTTCGAGGTGACGCTCTATGCCGTCGATCCGGCGAGCGGACAGATTGTGTGGCAGAAGCACGAGTCGGGCGACGAGCTGCGCCGTCAGGGCTACCTGATGGACGTCGACATCGACCCCGGCCGATATACCCTCATCGCATGGTGCGGCGAAGGACACAAGACATCGTTCAGTGTGGCCGACGCCACAGTCCATACAGGGCTGCGCTGCCACCTCGATGACCGCACATCCTTGGGCGACGGCACCGCAACCGTCTCCAACGAGCTCAAGCGGCTCTATCACGGCAAGGAAGAGAACGTCGAGTTTGAGGACGAGCAGGGCACACATATCAAGACCGTATATCTCACCAAAGACACCAATGCGGTACACATAGTGCTGCAGCAGCTCTCAGGCGAGAGCATCGACCACCGCGATTTCACCTTCACCATCGAGGGCGAGAACGGCTTCATGGACTGGGATAACTCGCTACTCCCCGACGAGAAGCTCGTCTACATGCCCCACGACACCTACTCGGGCATAGCCGGAGTGGATGTCCCCGACTATACCGACGACTCTGACGCTCCCGCCGGAAGGGCCATAATCCAGGTCGGTGCCGCCGTAGCCCACCACACCGTGAGCCGTCTTGTCAAGGGTCAGGATGTACGTGTCAAGATCTACAACAAGGCTACGGGCGACTGCATCGTCTCTGTACCCCTCATCGACTATGCCCTTCTTGTCAAGGGCAAATATACCCGTCCCGACGGCAAGCCCCTCACCGACCAGGAATATCTCGACTATCAGGACGACTACTCGATGGTCTTCTTCCTCGACGACGGCATGCGCTGGATCAACACAGACATATATATCAACTCATGGCATGTGGTGCTTCAGGACACCGACCTGTGATATAAGGATAAGATAACTCTCTCAACAACCAATCAGTAATTAGGAAACACGACAATGGTCAAATTTGGCAAATATCTGGTGGTCATGGCGGCAATGCTGCTGTCGGTGGCTTGCTCGTCTGACGACGGGCCTGGCACCCAGACCCCTGTCGGTCCTGCCGGAGACAGCTATATGGCCGGATTCGATATATCATTATATGGCGGCGATGCTTCCGAATCGCGTGCTACCCCCGTTCCGGGCGACTATGAGAACGGCTCGCTCGCCGAGAATTTTGTCGATATCGAAGGTCGTGATTTCAGGATATATTTCTTCGACGGTGACGACAGGTTCATCTGTCAGCTCGGCAACATCGAGATTGTTCCGCTCGGCGAGACACGCAAACGCTATTATGTCAACGGCACTGTTCCCAAGGATCTGATAGACGATGCCGGGCGCACATTCAAGGTTGTCATGCTTGCCAACTGGCGGGGCACCTATCCTCAGCCCGAGCCCGGTGTGACCACTGTCGCTGATCTTGCCGAGAGTCCGGCTGCGCTCTATGCTTTCGATTTCGCTGACGGAGCCGACCAGCTTGTTTCGGCCGAGCGCCCCATACCGCTCTTCGGAGCCAGCAACCTGTATCCCGGTGTGGTGTTCCTTCCCAACATCCGTACGCATATAGGCACCATGCATCTGCTCCGTGCCTACGCCAAGGTGCGTGTCCGCGCCGGTGTGGGCAGCCGTCCCATAACCTCGGTATCCATGACACGTGTCAACACACGCGGATACCGTGCGCCCCTCGGCGTCACCGACCAGGACGGATATGTGCACGGCAACTGGGCCGACGACTACTATCACACACCCTCCATCCCCGCCGACCCCGCACAGGCTACAGACATGGGCTTTGTGAAAGGCGATGACGGCGAGTGGACCATCTACCTGCCCGAATACCGCAATATCGCCGACACCGATCCCAAGCGTCCCCTCGACACACGTGCCTTGATACGTGTCACCTTCACAGGCACCGACGGCAGGGTAATCACGGAGTATGTCGATTTCAAGTTCTACAACACTCCCCCCTCCTTTGCCACAGGCTCTGAGGCCGGTGACCATTTCGATATCCTCCGCAACACGGTCTATGACTATACCCTCACCAAGATTGACGAGTTCACAGACGTCGATATCGAGGTCGACGTGCAGCCCTATGCCGAGCAGTGGCTTCTGCCTGATTTCGGCATCATGCGCGACGAAGAGGGCGACCTGAGGATTGACCTCGAGTATGACGCCGACGGCAATGTGGTGCGCGACGAGAATGGTGAGATCCGTCTCCCCGACAATTTCCGCCGCTTCCTCACGACCTACGGCAAGTCCCTCCCCCCATTCACCCTTCTCGAGGGTGACTATTATGCCATCCATCTTGGAGCCGACGGCCTTCTGGCCAATGCCGAGATATGGGTCAAGGACAAGGATCAGGACCGTGTGCTCTCCGACCTCTCGCCCGAGAGTGCCGACGACCAGCACTGCAGCACCCGCAAGGTCATCTATAACTCGGGCTATATCAAGACCGAGGGCTACAAGGACCAGCACGGCGACCTGCGCCTGCGCCATTTCCCCAACCACACCTCGATAGTGCGCGACAGGCTCGGTTATACCATCTTCAAGGACCGCGACAACAAGGAGCGTCTGATGGTAGAGTCATGGGAGCCCGGCTCGGATACATTCTGGGTAGTGGGCACGAATAATATCACCGGCGAGACAATCTACATGAAATATGTACTGGGAGTCTATACCGAATATTTTGAGCCCTGGCCGGGGAATTGAACATAACATACAAGAACCTGTTTTCACACCAACAATATGCCTCGAAACACTAACTCATTCTCGACCCTGATTGCATGGAGCGCCGCCCTCGTCTCGGCGCTGCTCCTCAGCGCATGTGTCGACGATGATCTCGGCAACATCCCCGGGGTCTATCCCGAGGGTGAGACCACAGTCTCGCTCGAGGCTGCGTTCTCTCCCTTCGCGGCCTCCTCTCTCGAGAGCCGGGCCATCCCGCCGGGCAATGCCATGTCAGATATATCCGACCTTGTCGTCCTGGCCTACGACAAGAACGGCAACCTGATCAGGGACATCTCTCCCGTGCGCATAGATTTCACTCAGGACGACGTGAAAGACGAAGACCGCACCGACAACGACGCCAGCAACGGAAACAAGGCTGAGGATGTCACCAAATGCCTGCGCAAGACCCTCACGCTCCCCTACGGAGAGTATTATCTCATAGCCGTGGCCAATCTCGGCGAGGACTATACCGGCGATCCCGGCAACATGACACCCGGCGTCAAGGACACATGGTATGAGCTAACGAATCCGGAGGGCCGCTATTACGGCAAATACGAGACCCTCTCCGAACTCCGCGAGATGGAGGTCGAGTGGATACCCACCAACTACAAGCGCAACCGCGAGATGCTCGGGTATTTCACCAACAATACCGACCGCACGCATCCCGATGTACCCAGCGCCACAAAGGGATTCCAGACCGTCAAGATAAACTCTCAGGGCATATCCCTGAGGGCATGGCTGCGCCGTTGCGCCTCAAAGGTCACCATCGACTTTGACGGCAGCGGACTGCGCGAGAATGTGCACGTCTACATCAAGGACGCGCGCATCTATGACATACCCAAATACTGTACGCTCGGATTCGGCCGCGACGGCGACACGGACTACAACAATCATCCCGGCAAGGGTGACGAGCTGCTGGCCTCGGTTCACAGCATAGACTATGGCACGGGCTCTGATTTCCACGCATGGCCTGAGATAACCAAGGGTCGCCCCTACATATATCAGAGCTACGACAAGGAGAGTCCGCTCTATAATGTCCGAAAGGAGTTCCACGGTGCTGCGAACGACGCGCTCTATTTCTACGAGAATATGCAGGGAGATGCCCCCAAGGGTAAGCTTCCTGTGGCCGACCTCGTGAATGGCGGTGTCGAGAATGCAGACCTCGTCAAGGACGGCGTCCCCTATGGCACCTATATCGAGGTTACGGCCCACTACTATTCGATGTCCGACGGCAATATCGCTGAGGGGGATATAAAATACCGCTTCATGCTTGGCAAGGATGTGGAGAAGAGCTGTGACGCAGAGCGCAATTTCCATTACAAGCTCACGCTCAAGCTGCGCGGCAACGCCAACGACTATGACTGGCATATTGATTTCAAGGACGACGGTTTCATCATACCCAATCCCTGGTATGTGTCGTATCTCTATAACCACAATGCCACCATGCCGTTCAAGTACACTCCCCCGGCCGGATATAAGGTGGTCAGGCTCAAGGCCGAGATTACCGAGAATCCCTGGTATCCCGCCTATGGCAAGGTGCCTGATGGCGAGAGGACCGCTCCATATACCAACACCCTCAACAAGGGTGACGGCAATGGATTCCTGTCGTTGCACTGGACCCACAAGAGTGTGGTGACACTTGACGATGCCGGCTATCCCGAGCTTCAGGGTGGAAGCTTTTCGTATACTGATAAAACGAAGGCACCCACGCTGAACGACGCCTACTATTATGGTAAGGCCCCCTCAAACTCCACCATCAACCGCTCGGAACGCACATACTATTTTGACGGTACTGCCGACGATACCAATAGCGGCAAGGATGCTTACAGCTATACCAGGGACGGTGATAAATATACTTTCTACATCCCCCTGTTCACCCGCGCCAAGGTGCTTGTGAAGCAGACAGGTTATTCGGGCAACAACCCCTTTGTGGGTTACGAGCGTCATGCCAAGGTCAGGATCACTGCGACCATCGAGAATATCGCGACCGGTACCCGGACCACCGAATGGGACACTACCACCGTGCGTCAGGTGAGACGTGTCGTCAATCCTAAGGGTGTCTACCGCAAGGCGGGCAACAACGAGGATTTTGATGTCACCCTGATGCGTCTGCATGGAGATAACGAGGAGGAATTCAATGAATTCGACTCGGACGGTCCCTGGATGGCCGAGATTATAGGTGATAAGAATTTCATCACCCTCGACGGGCGCCAGTTTGTGACCGGCTCGACCAAAACTCCCATCAAGTTCAAGATCAAGTTCAATAAGCTGAACTCAGACCCGGCCGATAAGACCATAAGGAATGCCGTGGTGCGTGTCAAGTATCATAACTATACATGTACCCACCTCATTTTTGTGCGTCAGGGCTATGAACCGCAGGCCATCTCCAGCACCGGCGTGAACATGAATGGCTCGGGGCAGAAAGCCACCGTCTGGAACACATTCAATTCCATAGTCTATAACGTCAAGGCTGAGGATCCGCGTGACGAGGGCTCGCTGTTCAAATTCAACCAGATTGGACGGGCCATAGATGCCTATAGCAATGTCTACAGGAAGGCAGACGGAACGGTAGACTATGATTTCCCAACCGAGAGTGCTTTCCGCACCCCTCCTCCCATCTATCTTGCCGAGAATGTAAAAGGTGACAGGACATATCTGCCCGATCCTGTCAGCTGGAGTTCTATAACCGCCGGAGGTAACGGGTGGAGCGACCGCAAGATTGCGACTGCACGGGATTTCGAGCAGCTGTACCTGACCCCCAACATAAAGTTTGGCTATGGCGTGCTGTATGCCGATGGTGCCACGACCACACAGAAGAAGGTTGCGGATGCCTACGGATGGTATCGTTTTGACCTCGGCGACAGACCTGACAACAAGAAGGGTATGCGCGGCATGTTCGCCTATTATTGGGACGAGGACGACCCCGGTAATGAGTTCACGGCCAAGAACATATTCTTCCCCATCGGGCGTTCTGGTTACGGTCACCGCAAGAATGCCGGTGGCGAGACACCGGGTACCCTGCGCTATTCCTGTAACCGAAACGGATATGCGAGCGTGTTCGAGAACGTAGCTCCGCTCTTCTGTCATCTCTATCGTCGTCCCGGAGCAATATATTATGCCCGCGTGCCCTCGGAAAAATATCTCGGATGGGATGGTAAAGAAAGTAGTGATTGGTTCTATGCCCTTGACATCAACTATTTCACATTCGACGTCAACGCCATTACCTCAGGCAATGTCAACAACGGCCAGGATGCATGCTTCCTGAGGTTCGTTGAATAAAGATAAAGACCTTTTATTCTATCTAAACTCGTTATATTACTTATGTTGTGGGAGCTCTTGGTCGTGAGACCGGGAGCTCCCGGTCTTTTCATCCCCGCGGGTGCGCAGTGATGCCGCGACCCCCGTGCGGGGGCCGCCATGTGATGTGATGTCCCTACCTCGGGGCAAGCCCCGAGGCTATTGAGACGGAGCCCCGCTCCGCGGGGCACGGTTCCGAGTCGGAGCGTGATGTTGGCGCAACGCCCGGATGCGACATAGCCAACGCCCCGCGGATGCGGGGCACCCCCCTAATAGCCTCGGGGCTTGCCCCGAGGTCATGACATGCCCCCGTGTCGGGCCTCCGCATGGGGGTCCGGGCACATTGGTGTATGCGCAGGGCATGTGTGGAGCCGTGGCCCCCGTGCGGGGGCCGCAAGGTGATGTGATGTCCCCCCCTCGGGGCAAGCCCCGAGGCTATTAAGACGGCGCCCCGCTCCGCGGGGCACGGTTCCGAGTCGAAGCGCGATGTTGGCGCAACGCCCGGATGCGACATATCCCCGCCCCGGGCTGCGTCGCGTGTGATATCACCAGCCGCGAAGCGGCGATATGTGGGAAGCCCCATATCGAGCCCGCAGGGCGATGGTATGGGGAAAAATGAGCATGACATCACTGGGCCTCGAAGAGGTCCTTTAATTCCGGCAAATCTCGCTGCCACCCTGTGTATATTGTTAAAGGACCTCTTCGAGGCCCTTCTGTATGTCGGAATATTTACCCCACACCATCGCCGTGGACGGGATATACGCCCTGCCGGGCTATCCCGTCACAGGGCTCGATGTGGGGCTTCCTACATATCGCCGCTCCGCGGCTGGGGGCATATTATGCCGCATCTCTACTTGTTTTGGTCAAAGGAATTTCTGGTATAGCGTGGCGTCGGTGTAGGTACCGGCGCGGCGCAGCCACTGGCGCAGATGTGCGGCGGGAGCGTAGCCCGCATTCTCGAACAATGCGCGGCTCGCGGTATTGGTGTCGGCCACCACGGCATAGAGCTGATGTAGCGACAGGTGACGTCGCAGGTGCGCGGCCACGGTGTCGAGGGCCTCGCGGGCATAACCGTGTCGCTGCCATTCGGGCGCCACGAATATTCCCACGGCACAGCGCGAGTTGGCCGGGTCGAAATCATACAGGTCGAGGGTGCCGACGGTCTCGCGCGGCCCGGTGAGGTCTATCATGAGGCGCAACTGGCGCGCCGCGTAAATGTCGCCGTCGTAGGTGTCGATATAATCCCAGAGCTGTTTACGCGAAAAGGGGGCGAGAGTCGACCCCGCCTCCCATATACGTGTATCGTTCTCCCAGCGGTAGAGTGTATCGACATCTATAGGCTCGAGGGCGCGCAGGGTGATGCGTCGCCCCGTGGCCGAGGGGAGTGTGTCAGCCATTCTGTGCGGCAAGGAACCGTTCGACGTCCAGCGCGGCCTTGCATCCCATGCCGGCGGCCGTGATGGCCTGGCGGTAGGTCGGGTCTGCTACGTCGCCCGCGGCAAAAACGCCGGGCACATTGGTCGCGGTGCTCTGGCCGTCTGTCTTGATGTAGCCCGTATGGTCGCACTCGATATAGAGACGGAAGACCTCGGTGTTGGGCTGGTGGCCGATGGCGAGGAAGAAACCGTCGATGGGGAGGTCATACTGACGCTCGTCGGCTGTGCCTCCGCGCTCGGTGAGGTGTGCGCCCTCGACGAATCCCTCGCCGTAGAGGCCGCGTGTCACGGTGTTGAAGAGCACATGGATGTTGGCCTTGTCGAACACGCGGCGCTGCATCACCTTGGATGCGCGCAGCACGTCGCGGCGCACGATGAGGTAGACATCGGTGGCGAGGTTGCTGAGATAGAGGGCCTCCTCGCAGGCGGTGTCGCCACCGCCGACTACAGCCACGCGCTTGCCGCGATAGAAGAATCCGTCGCATGTGGCACATGCCGAGACACCCATGCCGTTGTATTTCTGCTCGTCGTCAAGACCGAGGTACCGGGCCGACGCGCCGGTGCAGATGATGACCGAGTCGGCTGTTATGTTGAGTCCGTCGTCGGTGACGGCCTTGAATGGACGCGCGGAGAAATCGACCTCCTTGACAAACCCGGGGCGGATGTCGGCGCCGAAGCGCAGGGCCTGGTTGCGGATGTCCTCCATGAGCTGGGGCCCGGTCACACCCTCGGGATAGCCGGGAAAGTTCTCGACATCGGTGGTGATGGTGAGCTGTCCGCCGGGCTGATAGCCCTCGATGAGGACGGGCGAGATTCCGGCACGCGATGTATAGATGGCGGCTGTGTATCCGGCGGGGCCGGAGCCGATGATGAGGCATTTGGTGGTAAGTTCGGACATATTGGGTCGGGATTGATGATTGTTGTCTGTCTACGGGTGGTCAGCGCAGGTCTACGACCTGGACGCCGGGATACTTGCGGGTGTCAAACCTGAAATATTCGGCCGGGATGGCTCCCCCGGTGGTGATGCGGTCGATGGCTATGTCGATGGTCTGGCGGTTGGCCAGCGTGAGCCGGATGGCCGTGGGCCACTGGGTGGCGTCGCTGAAGGTGACGGTGGCCGCCGTGATGTCGCTGTGCCTGTCGCGCGCCTTGAGTGACACCGCCGAATAACCTTTGGGTGCCTTGGCGGCGGACATGGTGTAGTCCTTGCCGAGCGACGAAATGATGGCAAAGGGATTTATCTGCTGCAGTTCGTCGGGGGTGGGGGTGACCACATTGACCTCGCCCATCTGCTGCGAGTAGGTCCACTGGGTCTTGCCGTCATACCACGACGAGAGGCCGGGAGCCGCCACGGTGAAGCGGTTGCCCGAGATGGTGAGCATCCCCTGCGATGAATGCCCCTCGGCGGTGAGGGTATAGGCGGCCTGCACCGACTGGGCGGCCTTGAGCTTGGAGGCGGCGCGCTGCACTATCTGCTGCGGGGTGGCCGCCGCGGCGCCCATGGCGGCAAGGAATATCGCGAATATGGCTAACAGAGTCCTTTTCATATCTCCTGTCATAATACACGTTGTCAATCAATTGTTTTCCAGGATGCGCTCGAGTGTCATGGGGTCGACCAGCACCTGGCGGGGCTTGCCACCCTGCGAGGGGCCTACGATTCCGGCGGCCTCCATTTGGTCCATTATCTTTCCGGCGCGGTTGTAGCCGATAGAATAGCGGCGCTGCAGCGATGAGGTCGATGCAGTGTCGGTCTGCACCACCAGGCGGGCACATTCGTCGAAGAGGGGGTCTCTGTCGCCGAGCGATGCCACCGACGCGCCGTCGCCCGACTCGGGGATGTATTCGGGGAGCTCGTATGCGTGGTCATATCCCACCTGACGGTCTATGAAGTCGCAGATGGCCATCACCTCGGGAGTGTCGATGAAGGCGCACTGCACGCGGTCAATCTTGCCGTTGTTGCTGAAGAGCATGTCGCCGCGTCCGATGAGCTGGTTGGCTCCGGGACGGTCGATGATGGTGCGCGAGTCGACCATCTGGAACACGCGGAACGCCACACGCCCCGGGAAATTGGCCTTGATGACGCCGGTGATGACGTTGGTCGAGGGGCGCTGGGTGGCCAGTATCATGTGTATTCCCACGGCACGGGCCTTCTGGGCGATGCGGGCGATGGGTGTCTCGACCTCCTTTCCGGCGGTCATGATGAGGTCGGCGAACTCGTCGACTATCACCACGATATAGGGCAGGTATCTGTGACCTTTGGCGGGATTGAGGGCGTGGCGGCAGAACCGCTCGTTATACTCCTTGATGGTGCGCATCGAGGCGTCCTTGAGCAGCGCGTACCGGTTGTCCATCTCGACGCAGAGCGAGTTGAGGGTGGCCACCACCTTCGAGGGGTCTGTGATGATGGCGTCCTCCTCGTCGGGGAGCTTGGCCAGATAGTGGCGCTCGAGCTTGGCGTACAGGCTGAACTCGACCATCTTCGGGTCGACAAGCACGAACTTGAGTTCGGAGGGGTGTTTCTTGTAGAGCAGCGAGGCGATGATGGCGTTGAGGCCGACAGACTTACCCATGCCCGTGGCACCGGCCACGAGCAGGTGGGGCATCTTGCAGAGGTCGGCCACGAAGACCTCGTTCGAGATGGTGCAGCCCATGGCCATGGGGAGCTCCATCTTGCAGGTCTGATAGCGCTCCGACTCGATTATCGATCGCATCGACACCGTCTGGGGCTCCTTGTTGGGCACCTCGATACCGATGGTACCTTTGCCGGGGATGGGGGCGATGATGCGTATGCCCAGGGCCGCGAGGCTCAGGGCGATGTCATCCTCGAGACGCTTTATCTTGGCTATGCGCACACCCTCGGCGGGGATAATCTCATAGAGGGTCACGGTGGGGCCCACGGTGGCCTGGATGTGCGAGATGGGTATGCCGTAGTCGTTGAGGGTCTTGGTGATGCGGGCCTTGTTACCCTCCATCTCCTCGGTGTCGACACTGTTGTGGTTGCGCTCGACGGCGCGGAGCAGGTCTATCGAGGGGAACTGATAGTGTGACAGGTCGGCACGCGGGTCATAGAGGGGCTGTGCCGTGGGCCCGGCTGCACCCTGGATGGCAGCGGGACGGGCAGGGGTGGCGAACAGCGGTTCATCGGCCTCCTCAGCCTCGGGTGTCGCGTCGACGGCAGGTGCGGGGGCGGGTGTCGAGAAAAGCGAGAGCTCTTCCTCCTCTTCCACCTCGGCCTCGGGAGCCTCGGGAACCATTTCTTCAGGGGCTTCGGGCTGCACAGCCTCCACGACAGGCACCGGGTCTGCTGCCACCGGAATCGATGGGGCAGCGGGGACGGCTGCGGCCGCTGCGGCCATCCTCTCGGCTTCGGCTGCGGCTTCCGCCTCTGCGCGGGCTGCGGCCTCGGCCTCGGCGGCAGCCATTCGGGCAGCCTCGGCTTCTGCCTCTTCGGCTGCGCGGCGAGCCGCGCGCTCGGCACGTTCGCGCTCACGCTCGGCGCGCCGTTCGGCCTGACGCTCGGAGTATTCGGCATAACGTGTCCTGAACGAGCCTATGGCCCTCGATATTTCCGTGAGATATAGGATGACCAGCATTCCGGCCAGGATAAGGCTGACGCCGACCGCACCCCAGATGCCCGAGATGGTGATGAGCTTCTGGTTGAGCACGAGCCCGTGGAGGCCGCCCCAGTAGAAGGGGGCCGAGATGCCGTATGTGACCAGTCCGGCTATGACGGACACCGACACGGCGCCGAGCAGACAGCGCAGCGTGAGGTTCCAGAATCCGGGACGGTAGACCTTGAGCAGCGACAGGCCGCACACCAGCACATAGTAGACCAGTATGAACGAGCCCATGCCGAGCCAGTCGTATATGAGCGTGTGGGCCAGCCACGCACCGAACGGCCCTCCGGCGTTGCGTATCAGCGTCGGGTCGTAGTCGGCGTTGAGCATGGCGCTCTGGTCGCTCTTGATGTTCATGAAATATGACAGGCACACGATGAAGGCGTATGCCGCCACGACGACGAGGATGACACCGAGGAACATGGCCGAACGCGAGTCGCCCAGCATAGCCATGAAGCGGGAAAAGGCTCCGGGGCTTTTCCGTGTCCGGCGCGGAGCGGTCGCGGCCTCGGGCTGCGGAGCCGCAGGGGCCCGGGGTTCTTCCTCCTCGGGTGTTTCCTCGGGTGCGGGGGCCGTGCGCGTGGCGTCGTTATAGAGTGCGGCAGGGTCGAGACCTGCCGGTTCGGTGTAGGATGTCTCGTCGATAGGGGAGTAGGATGAGGACATATAGGGTGTGTGAGAATGTTGACGACTGATTTATGGATTGAAGAGCAAAATTACGAATTTCGCCACAATCCGCCAACCAATTTAACACAAAAAAGATGCCCCGAACAAACCTGCAGAGTCCAAGGGCAAATGCAATATTAGCGAAAATGTTTGAAAAACTCGGTCATCGGTGTAGAGAATTTTAATTTTTCTCTCGGCCGTCGGTTGAGCTTGTGCTGTATCTTCTTGACGAATCCGGCTGTAACAGTGGAGAAATCAGTACCTTTAGGGATGTATTGGCGGATAAGCTTGTTTGTGTATTCCACAAGCCCCTTCTGCCATGAGCAGTAGGAATCGGCAAAATAGACGACCACACCTTTGAGACCTTTTGTTATCTCCTGATGAGCCGAGAACTCACTGCCATTGTCAGTGGTAATGGTCAATACTCCTGTAAGCCGATAGGCATACAGCAGCCTGATCACGGCTCTGGCTATCTCTCTGGCGTTCTTTCCGTGAGGCAGCTTCTCGATTATGCAGTATGAGGTATTCCTTTCAGCGAGCACCAGGATGGCCCCATAACCGTCCTTGCCGATGATGAGGTCCATCTCCCAGTCGCCGAAACGCGTTCCGTCAGCCTCCACGGGCCTGTCGTGGATACTGGTGCGGTTCGGGATGTTGGTGGCTCTGGTGGGTCTGCGTCCTTTTTTGGCCTTACGGTTGTACTTGCCCCTGTGTCTGGTATTGGCAAGCAGCCTTCCGCTCCTGTCGGCATGTATGTGATTGTAGATGGTCTGTCTGGAGATGCGTGTCCCTTCCCTGGCCAGGGTGCCGACAATCTGCGCCGGAGACCATTGCTCTTCCGTAATCCACTGTTCTATACGCCATAGCAGCAGCCTGGGCGTCCTGTT
>OMDV01000175.1_pt1 | contig 16015 bp, 8 predicted proteins | sample 1673671 | NCBI WGS metagenome assembly OMDV01 (sample SAMEA103958118, study PRJEB25191) | human gut metagenome | reverse complement strand
GTGAAAAACTGGACCATGGATATCAAGGCGCATCTGGATGGTATCTTGAAACCTCATGATGTTTCGGGCGACTTGAAAATGGATGTGGCTCATTTGGATTGGCAGGCGCTTCATCTGATGGATACCCGTTTTCAGACCTCCCAGCACCTGGGTGTCCGTTTCAGCAGTGACCTCAGAAAAAGGTATGTCGTAGAGGCCGAGATGACGAATGCTACGATTGTCACTGCCAAACGCACTTCCCATTCCAAGGACCTGTTTGCCGGATTCAGCACTTCCAGAGATTCCACTTTTGCTTATCTGCGTGCGGGGGATCTTGATTTGAGTCTGGAAGGAGCAGGGCACATGGAATACATTTCCAGCAGGGCGGATTTGCTGATGAAGAAACTAGCGGAACAATGGGAAAGCAAACATATTGAACAGGAGGAGCTTCGGGAATTTCTTCCGGGACTATGTCTGAAAATATCTTCCGGTCCCGATAATCCGATAGCCAATTATCTGTCAATGATGGGGTTGTCATACAGTCGTCTCTTTATGGATGTGGATTCATCTCCGGCAGAGGGATTGAACGGGGAGGCTTATTTATATGGATTGCGTACAGACAGCCTGACTTTGGATACCATCTATTTGGATGTACAGCAGGACCTGAATGGCATAAATATGTTGAGCGGAGTGGTGAACGGACCCAAACCGGGACAGGAGGCGTTTGATGTGACGCTGGAGGGAAATGTGGGAAACAACAGCGCCCAGTTGTTGGTTCAATACCTGAATGCCCGTAAAGAACAGGGAGTATATATGGGCGTGATGGCCGACCTGCGCCGCCACGGCATACGCATGAAGGTTTTTCCAGAGCATCCCACGTTGGTATACCGTCCTTTTACCGTGAATAAAAATAACTATATTTATCTGGCTGACAACGGGCGGATTCATGCAAATCTGGATTTGCATGACGAGCAGGGGACCGGACTCAGTTTCTATACCAATCGGGAAGATACCATAGCCAAACAGGATATGACGGTGGAGCTTTCACGCATCAATCTGAAAGAATTCCGGCGTATCCTTCCCTATATGCCTGATATGGAAGGATGGATCGGAGCAGAAGCGCATTATATAGATTCCGGTCCGTATATGATGGTGAGCAGTGATTTGCGTATAGATGAATTCAAATATGAAGGCAGTGCGTTGGGAAATTGGGAACTGGGTGGTGTGTATCTGCCTGGTGAGGCAAAGGATCATCATCTGGATGCCTATATACGCCATGATGGTGAGGAGATAGCTCATTTGGGAGGTATCTATCTGCCCGCGGAGGAAGGAACGGGAAGCCTGAGCGCGGATATAGCCTTCGAACATTTTCCGCTGAATGTCGCCAATCCGTTTGTGCCCGACCGCATGGTGGAACTGGACGGGGATATTGATGGAACATTGTCCATGAAAGGTGATCCGGCCAAACCCTTGCTGAATGGGGAACTGGCATTGGATTCCGTGACTTTCTTCATGCCGGAGATGTCTGCAATGTTCCGTTTTGATAATGAACCGGTGCAGGTGGTGAACAGTAAGATGATGTTCAAGGAGTTCGATATATTCACCAAAGGCAAGACTCCTTTTACCATTAACGGCGAGGTGGACTTCTCGGATTTGGAACGGACGGCAGTGAACCTTAAAATGCATGCCGAGAATTATGAGTTGCTGAATGCCCCCCGTACCAAGCGGGCTATGGTTTACGGCAAGATGTATGTGGATTTTAACGCAACGCTGCGCGGTCCTGTGGAGGAACTGGTGATGCGGGGGAACATGAACATATTGGGGAAGACCAATGTGACCTATGTCCTGAAAGACTCTCCCTTGACGGTGAACGATCGTTTGGGGGATATGGTGACTTTTGTCAATTTCAACGACACAACTTCGGTAGAGGAGTCCTCTGTCCAGCAAATCTCTTTGGGAGGGATGGATGTGGCCATGACCATGCATATAGACCAGGCGGTGCAGGCACGTGTGGATCTGGTGCCGGACGGCTCCAACTATATGTTGCTGGAAGGAGGCGGAGACTTGTCATTCCAGTACACTCCTCAGGGGGATATGTTGCTGACCGGGCGTTATTCCCTGATGAGCGGGGAGATGAAATACCAGATTCCGATTATTCCGCTGAAGACTTTTAATATTCAAAATGGCAGTTATGTGGAGTGGACGGGAAATATCATGAATCCGCAACTGAACATTACCGCGACCGAAAGGGTCCGTGCTTCGGTGGGCGAGGATGGAAAGACTTCGCGTATCGTCGGGTTTGATGTAGGGATCGCTTTGAGCCAGAGTCTGGAGAATCTGGGGCTGGCGTTTACCCTTTCGGCTCCCGAGGATGCGTCTGTGCAAGACCAGCTGAATGCCATGTCGGTGGAGGAACGGGGAAAACTGGCTGTCACCATGCTGGTGACCGGAATGTATATGGCTGAAGGAAACTCTACGGGAGGATTTAATGTGAATAATGCCTTGAACTCATTCCTGCAGAGCGAAATCTCGAATATTGCCGGAAAAGCACTTGATATCAATGTGGGCATGGAAACGGTGGATGATGCCGATAGCGGCGGGAAACGCACGGATTATAATTTCCAGTTCGCCAAACGTTTCTGGAATAACCGCTTCCGTATAGTGGTAGGCGGTAAAGTGTCTACCGGAAGTACGGTACAGCAGGATGAAACCTTTATTGATAATGTATCCATAGAATACCGCTTGGACAACAGCGGTACCCGGTATGTCAAGCTCTTCCACGACAAGAACTATGAGAGTGTGCTGGAAGGTGAGATCATAGAGACCGGTGTGGGTATTGTGCTTCGCAAGAAGATGAGTCACCTGGGCGAACTGTTTATTTTCAAGTCTAAGAAGAAAAAATGATTGTTGGAGATATGGAGAGAAAACATAACATAAACCTGCTTCTATTATCGGTATTGTTGCTGATGACAGCTGCCTGCTCTACTACCAGGAATTTGCCGGAAGACGAAACGCTATATGTCGGTGTGAAAAATATGGAGATTCTGAATGAAGACAAGACCCCTGCCGGTGTCCAGACTTTGGAAGAGGTGGAGGCTGCTTTGTCTTATCCTCCCAATAATGCCATTTTGGGAAGCAACTCCTTGCGTTTTCCCATTCCTTTCGGTTTGTGGATATACAATGATTTTGTGAAATACCAGGATAAAAAGGGGGTGGGGCATTGGATCTTCAACAAGCTGGGGTCTACTCCGGTGTATTTGTCTACGGTGAATCCGGAAACCCGTGTGAAGGTGGCCACCAATCTGTTGCATGATTATGGCTTTTTCAATGGTGCTGTGACTTATTCTGTAGACTCGTTGAAGAATCCTCGGAAAGCCAAGTTAAGTTATAAGATTGATATGGCGAACCCTTATTATCTGGACTCTGTCATGTATCTGAAATATCCTCCTCGCGCCGATAGTCTGATCAGGGCTGCTTATGACCAGAGGGTATTGCATAAAGGAGATAATTTCAGTGTGTTGAAACTGGAGGAGGAGCGCCAGCGGCTGAGTACCCTTTTCCGTAACAATGGTTATTATTATTTCCGTCCCGAATTCATTACTTTCCGTGCGGATACCTTGCGCAAACCGGGAATGGTCAGTTTGCAGGTTGTCCCGAAAGCCGGAGTGCCTGCCGATGCGAAAAGACCTTATTATATAGGGAATACTTCTATTTATCTTACCGGATATAAAGGGGAGGAACCTACTGATTCCATCGTCTTTCCGGGAATGACTTTACACTATAGCGGTAAGAAACCCGGTATCCGTCCCGGAGTATTGGCTAAGCGCTTCTTTTACCAGAAAGGGCAGCTTTATTCTCAGGCCCGTCAGAATTTCACGCAGGAAGCCTTGGCGCGTTTGGGCATTTTCAAATTTGCCGAGTTCCGCTATGCCCCGCAAGATACATTGCCGGGGTGTGATACGCTGAATGTGCGGATGAATGCTACATTCGATTTGCCGTATGACGGAGAACTGGAATTCAATGTGACTACCAAAAGTACGGATCAGACTGGTCCCGGAGCGATTTTCAGCCTCTCGCGGAAGAATTTCATGCGTACAGCCGCCACGCTTTCTTTCCAGTTGAAAGGGTCATACGAATGGCAGACCAATTCTACGGCGGATGGGAACAGTTCTAAATTGAATTCATACGAGCTGGGAACTTCTTTCTCATTGGAGTATCCTCGCCTGGTGTTGCCGTGGATGAGTAAAAAAATGATGCGCTCACGATTTCCGCAGCATACCTCATTCAAGTTGTATGCCAGTCAGTTGAACCGTGCCCGCTTCTTTAAAATGCTTTCTTTTGGTGGAACGGTGTCATACGATTTCCAGCCTTCGCGGGTATGGAAACATACGGTGACTCCTTTCAGACTGGCATTTAATACGTTGCAGCATACTACTACACGTTTTGATACGATAGTGGACAAGAACCGGAGTTTGAAAATCAGTTTGGGAAATCAGTTTATCCCGGCTATGAGTTATACGTTTACGTATGATAACGCCCCGTTGAAGAAACGCAATAATTTATGGTGGGAAACTTCCTTTACTTCGGCAGGTAATCTGACTTCGTTGGTGTATGCTGCTTTTGGGAAGGGATTCAAAGAAACAGATAAGAAGTTATTAAACAGTCCTTATGCGCAATTCCTGAAAATGACATCCGAAGTGCGTTGTTTGTTTAAAGTCGGAGAGAAACAGCATATAGCCACTCGTTTGATGGGGGGAATTTTGTATGCATATGGGAACCAGACTGTAGCGCCTTACAGCGAGCAGTTCTATATTGGGGGAGCTAACAGTATCCGTGCGTTTACAGTGCGCTCTATCGGCCCCGGTTCTTATCGTCCCGAAGATAAACAGTATGGTTATCTGGATGAAACTGGAGATGTGAAGTTGGAAGCGAATGTGGAATACCGTTTCCCTATCCTGGGTGATTTGTACGGGGCAGCTTTTCTGGACGCGGGAAATGTGTGGCTGCTGCGTGAACAAAAGAATGAGGAAGGTGAGAATATACGTCCCGGCGGTTTGCTTACTCTTCGTAATTTTGCTAAAAGTATAGCTTTGGGTACTGGGGTGGGATTGCGTTATGACCTTACTTTCCTGGTGATCCGCCTGGATCTGGGTATTGCTCTTCATGATCCGTATGATACCGGCAAGAAAGGATATTATAATATTCCTAAGTTTAAGGATGGACTGGGATTGCACTTTGCCATCGGCTATCCTTTCTAGAAATAGGGCTTGATTTGCGTCAAAAGGAGGGAAATGATTGATTTATGCTCGAATTTGAATGGAATGTAGCTTTTTTCCTCCGTATTATTTTGTAGCTTTGTACCATCAAATATTCAATTTTAAATAAATAAACTATGAAACCAACTTTATTTTTATTGGCGGCTGGTATGGGCAGCCGTTACGGAGGATTGAAGCAATTGGATGGTCTGGGTCCTAACGGCGAAACTATTATGGATTATTCTATTTATGACGCTATCAACGCCGGCTTTGGAAAACTGGTCTTTGTTATCCGTAAAGATTTTGAACAAGATTTTCGTGAAAAGATTATTTCTAAATATGAAGGTCATATTCCTTGCGAACTGGTATTCCAGGCTTTAGACAATCTGCCGGAGGGTTTTACTTGTCCTGCGGAGCGTACAAAACCTTGGGGAACTAACCATGCTGTCATGATGGGAGCTGATGTGATACAGGAACCGTTTGCGGTGATCAATTGCGATGACTTCTATGGCCGTGACTCGTTCCAGGTAATGGGCAAGTTCCTTTCTGCACTGCCCGAAGGTGCTAAAAACACGTATGCTATGGTGGGCTTCCGTGTAGGAAATACATTGAGCGAGAGTGGAACGGTATCCCGCGGCATCTGTGGAACCAATGCGGATCATTTGTTGACTTCCGTGGTAGAACGTACCAAAATTCAGCGCATAGACGGAGAAGTGAAGTATATTGACGACAATGGCGAATGGACAGCTACCCCTGACACAACTCCGGTGAGCATGAACTTCTGGGGCTTTACTCCTGATTACTTTGCTTACAGCAAGGAATTCTTTAAAGCATTCTTGAGCGATCCTAAAAATATGGAAAACTTGAAGAGCGAATTCTTTATTCCGCTGATGGTGGACAAGCTGATTAATGACGGTACTGCTACCGTTGAGGTATTGGATACTACCAGCAAATGGTTTGGAGTAACTTATCCTGAAGACCGTCAGAGTGTGGTTGACAAGATACAGGCATTGGTGGATGCCGGTGAATATCCTGCGAAATTATTTTAAGATGAGAGGTAGTGTAGTCACACTTGTATAATTTACTTTCGGGGGCTGTCCGTTTTTTTCGGACAGCCCCGTTGGATTACTATTTTTTATCTTCTGTTTTCATTATTGCATCTTGTATTCGCTGGGAGATAACCCGGTATGGTGCTTGAAGTATTTGCCAAAAAAGGAAGGGTTTGGGAAGTTCATAAAATAAGCTACTTCCTGAATAGACATGACGGAGTATTTCAACAGTGCTTTGGCTTCCAGTATCACATATTCGTCAATCCACTCTCCGGCAGTTTTTCCGCTCACTTTCTTTACTACGGTGGAGAAATGTTTGGGACTCAGAAATAATTGCTCCGCATAAAAATCTACGCGTCTTTCTTTACGGTGATGTTCGGTCAGCAAGTTGATGAACTGGTTGAACAATACCTCTTCCCTTTTCAGTGATTTCGGATTCTCGGAAAGGAATTCCGGTTGTTTTCTATGAAGGATGGAACCTATCTTATATAAATAGGCCCCCATTAGTCTGCGTACGATTTCTGTCCTGAAGTTATCGTTCCGGCTTACGGTTTCTTCTATCAGTTCATAGAATGATTTCAGTTCCTGTACCTCTTCTTCCATCAAATGAAATTTGGGATTCTCTTTCAATGAGATGAAAAATGGCATGAAACTGTTCAGGTTGATATACATCTCTTTTAAGAAATCAGATGATATTAAAAACATTTGTGACAAATGAATGCCCGGTGATAACATGGACTGTAGAATATCGCCGGGAGCGCAAATAATCAGATCGTTTTGCTCAATGTCGTATTCCCGTAAATTGATATTGACTTTGGCAGAGCCTTTTTCACGGATAGAGATAATGATTCCATCCAGCCGTAATGGGTATTTAAAGATGGGGTTCATATTCTCGGGGATGTAATGTTCGCTTCTATCCATTACGAAATCATTGTTAATCCCTTTTAGACTGGGATTCATCTGTCGGATACGGGCTATGGATATATTTCCTATTTCATGTTCCATATTTCTTAATTTTGCCTCAAATGTATAAATCAAAAGTCAATAATCCACTCTTTTTTTTTCATAATATTATTTTTTAATTGAAATTGACGGATGTGAATTCGGAGGCGTGTGATGGCAGGAATTCTTAATTCTATTTAAAAGGGGGATGCTGGCAAACTATTTGTACATAATAACGTGTATATTTAACAACAGAATTATAAAGAACAAAACTATGTCAATGTATTGGATCTTATTTATTGGAATCGCGGTAATCAGCTATATTGTACAGAATAGTCTGCAAAGCAAGTTTAAGAAATACTCGAAGATGCCTTTGGCCAGCGGTATGACAGGAAAGGATGTGGCTGAAAAAATGTTGCATGATAACGGTATCTATGACGTGCGTGTAACCAGCACTCCGGGTATGCTGACCGATCATTATAATCCGGCAAACAAAACGGTGAACCTTAGTGAAGGGGTATATGGAAGCAACAGTGTGGCTGCTGCGGCAGTTGCCGCCCATGAATGCGGACACGCCGTGCAACATGCGCGTGCATACGCTCCGCTAAAGATGCGCTCGGCTTTGGTGCCTGTGGTGCAGTTCTCATCTTCTATTATGACTTGGGTGTTACTGGCAGGTATTTTGATGGTGAATACTTTCCCGCAGTTATTGTTGGCAGGAATTTGTCTTTTTGCCATGACCACTCTTTTCAGCTTTATTACGTTGCCTGTTGAGATCAATGCCAGCCAGCGTGCGTTGGTATGGTTGAGCAAGGCCGGAATTACAAATTCATATAACCATCATGCGGCAGAGGATGCGCTGCGTTCGGCTGCTTATACGTATGTGGTTGCGGCACTTAGTTCGTTGGCTACACTGATTTACTATATAATGATTTATATGGGACGTCGTGACTAAGACCTTATAAGGGAAATATATTTTTATTATAGAAGGCTGCCTGCGGGCAGCCTTTTCTAGTTATATTTTGATTAGTTTCGAGATAATTTTTGTTTTAATCTCTTTTTCTTTTCGTTTTAATTTGTATTTTTGCCCTGTCAGCAAAATGAGATAATACCTATGAAAAAACATTTGGGAGCCATCAAATACTTGGTCATTTAGAATAATTTGATGATGAGAAACACAATAAAGTTAAAATATATATGGTGTACTTTGTTTTTACTTCTTCATTGGGGTTTTGTCAAAGCACAGCCTATTTGTGTTGCACGCCAATATACAGTGAGAGACGGATTGATTCAAAGTAATCCGGCGCAGATTCTTCAAAGTCATAATGGTTTTATATGGGTTAGTACTTGGAATGGGGTAAGCCGGTTTGATGGACGCGATTTCGAAACTTTTCAGTTTGATTCTCTTTTGAACCAGCACATGCAGCGGCTGGAGAATACGGCCGACGGCAATTTATGGATGATTGCATACGATCGTCATAGCCTGTATTTATATGATATTCGTGAAAATAAGCTGATCAATGTTCTGAAACAGTATGAACAACATTTTAATACTCCGTTGCAAATAGAAAATTTGTATCCTTTATCCAAAGGGATTACTTGGGTTACTTTAAATAATGGAGGATGTTTCAGAATTTCAGATAAAGAGTGTACTGTTTCTTCAGGGATTCAGTATATTACAGCTATTGATGATGTGGAACTGGGGAAAGTCAGTAGGGTCTTTGAAGATAAACAGGGAGAGGAATGGGTATTTAGTGACAAGGGAGTTAGCATATTTGGCAAGCGGACCATTAGTTCATATCCCTTTTCTATGTTCGAAACAATGGATAATCTTGTTTTTCTTGCATCACAGAATGGCAGGCTAGCCTATTATGATGTAAATACCATGCAATTCAACATCGTTCCTTTTCAAGAGAAGATTCAGCATATAAACGGAATTAAAGTGTTGAAAGATAATCAGCTGGCTGTTTTGTCTGATAAAGGTTTGTACCTATGCCGTTTCCCTGAACTGGCGATGGAGAAATATGATTTCTCTCTTCCGGGGCGTGATGATGCGGCTGTGAGAAAAGTCTATCAGGATTCTAAAGGATTTCTATGGATATTTACCGGATTGCCGGGAATTATCCGGCTTGATCCGGAAACCGGAGTGAAACAATATTTGAATACTCCTTCCGGATACATGGCTTCTTCTCCGGAAAATGAACTCTTTATTTATGAAGATCCTAACGGAGTGGTTTGGACTATTCCTTATAAAGGTATATTCAGTTATTATGACGAAAAGAGCCGGGAGCTAAAAGTCTATTTTACACCGGGAAGGAATCATATACCTTATTCTCCTATTATTAAAACAACTTATGTTGACAAACAAAATAATTTGTGGATCAAATCCCAGCGCTCATTTATAAAAATGTTCTTTCCGCCCAGTCCCTATACTTATAGGGAGTTGGACAATTATTTTGATACAAAATCATTTCTGTTTGATAGCGACGAACATTTATGGATTGCAACAAAGAAAGGGATTATACGTATTATGGATTCACAGAAAAACTTGTTGGGTTATTTGTCGCCTGATGGGGAACTGGCTCAAACGGAAACAGTTTTTGCAGAAGGTGGAATCTATGTCATGCTGAAGGATCAGGCGCAGACAATATGGCTTGGCAGTAAGGAAAACGGATTGTTCAGACTTGTTCCTCGGAATCGTCCTTATCATTATGAGGTATATCATTATATGAATAATCCGTCGGATCCTTATTCCATCAGTGACAATAAAATATCATGCATTGATGAGGATCATAACGGACGTATTTGGATTGGTACTTACGGTGGCGGATTGAATTTGGTTGAGGAAAAGGAAGATGGAGCGATACGTTTTATTCATGCGGAGAATAAATTGTCCGGTTTTCCTATTAATCGTACCAACAGTATTCGTTGTATGGTGGAGGGACCCGGTCATACTATGCTGGTGGGTACTATAGAAGGTTTGATCACTTTTTCTTCTGATTTTTCGGATTACGAAAATATTCGTTTTTATCTTAACCTTCCTCGTCCGCAGGCGACTGACGGATTGTGTAGTGCTGATGTGATGTCTGTTTTACGAACGACGGATGAAACTATCTATTGTTATTGTTATGGAGGTGGCCTTTGTAAGTTGGTTTCGTCAAATTTATTATCTGATGAACTTCGGTTCCGGTCGTTCGGCAAAGAGACATCTCCGTTGGCTAGAGCCTTGATTGAAGATAAAAATCATAATATATGGATCGGCTCGGAAACGGATATCACTCTGTTTGATGTGCACGATCAGACTTTTGAGTCTTTTGGAGAAACTTTTTTCAATCGCTCTTTTAATTATAGTGAATGTCTTCAGGTTACAGACAGGCAAGGGGATATCTTAATGGGTACAGAAGGCGGTATGCTTGTCTTTTCTCCGGATAGTATCGTTAAGCAGACTTATGAAGCTCCTATTGTAGTGACAGGTATAAAATATTCGGAGGATAATTTGTCTCATGTATTGAGTGATGCGGATTATTTAGAGATCCCTACCCGGCGGAGGAATTTTACCATCTCATTTGCTGCGTTGGATTATACTAATTCCTTGGATATCGAGTATGCTTATAAGTTGGATGATAATCAATGGTATTATATAGGTAAGAAGAACTCGGTTAGTTTTGTAAGTCTTCCGGCAGGAAAATATCAATTTCAGATAAAGGCGACCAATGGGGATGGTATTTGGATGAACACTGTGAAAACGGTTACTTTACAGGTATTACCCACCTTTTGGGAAACCGGTTGGGCTAAGGCTTTTTATCTAGTTGTTGTCTTGGTGATATCTTTAGCTATCGGATATGTTTTTTTCTATATTTACTATTTGAAGCATAAGGTAAATATGGAACAAAGATTGGCGGAAATAAAAGTACGTTCTTTTATTGATATCTCACATGAACTACGTACTCCTTTAACCCTTATATCCGGTCCGGTATCCGAAGTGTTGTCCCAGGAGCCTTTGACTTCCCGGACCCGGCATCATCTTCAATTGGTTCAGAAAAATATCAATCGTATGTTATTGCTCATTAATCAAGTATTGGATTTCAGAAAGATACAGAATAAAAAAATGGGCTTGACTATTGAATACCGGGATATCATTATCATGCTTCATAATATAATGGATAATTTCCGGTTGTTGGCAACAGAAAAAAATATAAATTTTTCTCTTCAGACAACGTTGCCTTCTGTTTTTTTGTGGATAGATAGTGATAAGTTCGAGAAAATTATCTTTAACTTGCTTTCCAATGCCTTTAAGTATACACCTGATAACAAGTCGATTACCTTGATTGTGATGGAAAGCGGACAGTTTGTTTCGATTGCCGTAAAAGATGAAGGTATTGGCATCTCTAAAGATAAAGTGCCATCCATATTTGAACGTTTCACTACAGTGTCCAAGGAAAATGACATGCAGCCTTCATCGGGTATAGGGCTTTCGCTGGTGAATGAGTTGGTTAAAATGTTGCATGGGGAAATTCAGGTCGAAAGTGAAGTAAAGAAAGGAAGTGTATTCAAACTGGTTTTGCATAAAGGAAAAGAAATATATGCTCAGGATAAAAATGTTGAATATATATTGAACGACACTTCGGAAGAACAGGAAACGGTCTTGGCGGAACCGGAACAAAATGATAAAACATCTTTGCCGGACATGCCTCCGGCAACAAAAGAAACTTTAGTAAAAGTGATGGTAGTGGAGGATAATGCGGAGTTGCGTCAATTTATATGTGAAATATTGTCGGGCACTTACCGTGTTGTTGGAGTTGCCGACGGGGTGATGGCATTGGAAAAGATAGAAGAGGAAATTCCGGATTTTATTATTACGGATATTATGATGCCGCGTATGGATGGTATTGAATTGATAAGGCACATCAAGGAGAATGTCAATACCTGTGATATCCCTCTTATTATCCTTTCTGCAAAATCGTCTGTTGAGGATCGTATTCAAGGTTTACAATTAGGGATTGATGATTATATACCTAAACCTTTCAGCAGCGATTATTTAAAATCGAGAATTGAGAACTTGATCAGGCAAAGAAAAGTGCTTCAGTCGGCTTTTTTGTCAAAGTATGGTGCTCAGCCGAAGAAAGAACCTTTAGAAGCCATCGCTTATCCTGTGTCGCAAATTGTTCCTTTGGACGAGTTGTTTATGCAGAAACTGGTAGGATTTATGGAAGAGAATTACAGTAATCCGGGGCTGCGGGTGAATGATCTGGCAGAGTTCATGAATATGAGCCGTTCTGTATTCAATCGGAAAGTGAATGGTATCATGGGGATTTCTCCGATAGAATATATAAAGAATTATAGGTTGAATAAAGCGAAAAGTTTTATACAAAGTGGTATGTCTTTCTCTGAGGTTGCTTTTGCCGTCGGCTTCTCTGATCCCGGTTACTTTGGCAAGGCGTTTAAAAAAGCATTTAATCAGACTTTGACTGAGTATAAAAATAATAACTAAGTTCCGTTTTGTGCTGTTTATGAAGGTGAATAGCAAGAAAATACCTTATTGATGTAAGATTTTACCTTTGGCTCTCAAGGGTAAAATCTATCTTTGTGCTCATTGACACAGTATGAAAATGTTCCGGAAAACTTTTATGAGTATAATTTTTAAAACATGATAGGATGAGTACAAAATTTTATGTAATAGCTGTTTGGACGCTGTTAAGTTTTGTGGTAAAAGTAAATGCACAAGACAAAGTGGAATGTTGGGATCGGTTTGAGTTGAGTTTTAAACAGGTGACCAAAGAGAATCCTTTTGATATACGTCTTTCCGCTACTTTCGTTTGTGGAAAGGAAAAGAAAACGGTGGAAGGATTTTATGATGGTGAGAATACTTATAGGATACGGTTTATGCCTGCTGTCGCCGGGGAATGGAGGTATGTTACATCTTCCAGTATAGGGGCTATGAATGGTCGGAAAGGTACATTCACAGTGGTACCCGCCGGAAAAGATAATCATGGCATGGTGTTGGTGGACGGAGAACATAATTTTAAATATGCGGACGGTACCCGTTATTATCCGATGGGTACGACAGCCTATGCATGGACACATATGAAGGAAACGACTCAGGAGGCTACTTTGAAATCGTTTGGTGAAGCCGGTTTTAATAAGGTAAGGATGTGTGTGTTTCCTAAAAACTATTCTTTAGTGAAAGACGAGCCTGCGCTTTATCCTTTTGAAATAAGGAAGACGATAAAAGATAAGGAAGGAAATGAAAGGAAAGAATGGGACTTTGACAGATTTTACCCGGCTTTTTTTCAGCATTTGGAGAAACGGATAGACCAACTGAACCGTTTGGGGATTGAGGCGGATTTGATCCTTTTCCATCCTTATGATAAGGGAAGATGGGGCTTTGATGCTATGTCGAATGAGGTGAATGTACGTTATATTAAATATATTACTGCTCGTTTGGCTTCTTTTAGAAATGTATGGTGGTCTATGGCAAACGAGTGGGATTATGTAAAAGCGAAAACTGTGGATGATTGGAAGCTGTTGACGAAAACTGTGGTTGAGAATGATCCTTATCGCCATTTATGTTCTATTCATGGAGCGACGGCTACTTATTTTGATTATTGGATGCCTGAATTTACCCATGTCAGCATTCAGGATGAGGCACCGGTGCTGAGTTCTACCGCTTCTGCTACTTTAAGAAAAATTTATCGCAAACCGGTTATATGTGATGAGGTTGGGTATGAAGGGAATCTACCTTATCGTTGGGGAAGGTTAAGTCCGCAGCAGATGACTTGCTTTATTTTGAATGGTTTGTTGGTCCTAACGGGGCTGGAAAAACCACCACCATCCGCATGATTCTGGGGGTGCTGTCCCGGGACGAGGGGGACATCACCTCCCCCGCCATGAAGAAAAAGATCACGGCGGCCCTGGCGGAGATCATCCCTGTGGACGCCCCGGGGGCGTTCAACCAGGCCATGATGGAGCTGGGGGCCACCGTCTGCCTGCCCAACGGGGCGCCCCTGTGCGACTTCTGCCCAGCCCGGGCGTTCTGCACTGCCCGCCTCACCGGCCGGACCGGCCAGCTGCCGGTGAAGGCGGCCAAGAAGGCCCGGAGGGTGGAGGAGCGCACCGTCTTTCTCATCTTCCACGAAAACCGGGTGGCCCTGCGGCGCAGGCCGGGACGGGGGCTTCTGGCCGGGCTGTGGGAGTACCCCAACGAGCTCTCTCCCGCCGGGGACGCCCTGGCCCGCTGGGGCATTGCTCCTGCCTCCCTCCGGAGCGTCGGGATGGGGAAGCATATCTTCACCCACATCGAGTGGCGCATGTCCGCCCTGGCGGCGGAGGCGAGCTCCCCCGCGCTGCCGGAGGGGTGGGTCTGGGCGGACCGGGCTGCCCTGGCCCGGGAATACGCCGTCCCCAACGCCTTCCAGCCCTTTCAAGGGGCGGTGGAGGAGAGGCTGGGACATTTTTGACCGGAGGAGGAAACGCCATGATCTGCGATCTCTGCCCCAGACGCTGCGGGGCGCTGCGCACAGAGGAGCGTGGGCTGGGCCGCTGCCGGATGCCGGAGCTGCCGGTGCTGGCCCGTGCTGCCCTCCACCGCTGGGAGGAGCCCCCTATCTCCGGCACCCGGGGCTCGGGGACCATTTTTTTCTCGGGCTGCTCCCTGGGCTGTGTGTTCTGCCAAAACGAGGAGATCAGCCACCGGGGCTTCGGGAAAGCGGTCACCCTTGAGCGGCTGGCCCGGATCTGCGGCGAGCTGGTGGACCAGGGGGCCCACAACCTCAACTTCGTCAACCCCACCCATTACGCCCATGTAGTGGGACGGCTGCTGGAGGAGCACCCTCAGCCCGTCCCGGTGGTGTGGAACTCCGGAGGATACGACCGGGTAGACACCCTGCGGGCTTTGGAGGGAAAGATCCAGATCTATCTGCCCGACCTGAAATATCTGGACAGCGACGCCGCAGGGCGGTATTCCGGCGCCTCCGACTATCCTCAGACAGCCCAGGCCGCTATCCGGGAGATGGTGCGCCAGACCGGCCCCTATCAGCTGGACGAAGCCGGGCGGATGACCCGCGGCGTCATCCTCCGCCACCTCTTACTCCCCGGCCAGGTCAGTCAGGCCAAGGCAGTGATGGACTGGGTGGCGGCGGAGTTCGGCCCAGGGACTGTGCTCTTCTCCCTGATGAGCCAGTACACCCCCTGGGGCCGGTCGGCGGAATTTCCCGAGATCCACCGGCGGCTCCGGGCCGGGGAGATGCGGGCGGCGGCGGAATATATGGCAAATCTGGGGCTGGAGGGCTTTACCCAGGAGCGGACCAGCGCCCAGCGGGAATATACACCCCCCTTTGACCTGACCGGGGTGGCGGGGGAGGGAGGAGCACTGTGATATCCCTGGCCCGTCTGTTTTCCCTGATGAAGCGGGAAGCCGTTCTGTCCGCCGCCGCGGCGCTGGCTCTGCTGTCCATGCTGTGGGTGCCGCCCGACGGGGCCTATCTGTCCTATGTGGACTGGAGGACCATGGCCCAGCTGTTCTGCCTGATGGCGGTGATGGCTGGGCTGCGGGAGCTGGGGGTCTTCAGCCGCCTGGGCCGGCAGCTGCTCCGCCGGGTCAGGAGCGCCCGCCAGCTGGAGTGTGTGCTGGTCTTTCTGTGCTTTTTCACCAGCATGGCCATCACCAACGATGTGGCCCTGCTCACCTTTGTCCCCTTTTCCATGGAGGTGCTGACACTGGCCGGACGGGAGGAGCGGGCGGTGCCGGTGGTGGTCTTTCAGACTGTGGCTGCAAACCTGGGGAGCATGGCC
>OMDV01000171.1_pt1 | contig 16214 bp, 13 predicted proteins | sample 1673671 | NCBI WGS metagenome assembly OMDV01 (sample SAMEA103958118, study PRJEB25191) | human gut metagenome | reverse complement strand
CCCTGCTGGCGCTGACTATCGGTCTGGCGGGCTGCGGCAAAGGCAGCAGCGCGTCCAGCTCCAAGCCCGAAAAAATGCTGGACGGAGACAACATGATCGCATCGTCCTCCGCCAAACAGGAGTACACCGAGCCGGAGGACGTGACCTACATGCGCCTTCTGGCAGGGGAGGACGAATACCGCGCCTGTGTGCTGTATCTGGGCGGCTCCTATGAGGTGACCACCGATGTGCAGAAGGTGCTGGACAGCCAGACCGATCTGCGGGATCTGTGGGGCTTCGTCTATGACATCCCGCAGGATCACTGGGTCGTGGCACCGGATGGCGGGTGCGATTTGTACTGCATCTTCCCGCAGGACCCGGATGCCACCCTGTTCGTCTACGAGACGAGCCTGACAGACGATGCCGAAAACCCGCTCCAGCGCGGCAAACAGCTTTATTACAGCGAGGACGGTCAGCCCATCCTGCTGCTGTGCAACATCAGCGATATCGCCCCCAACACCGAGGTGGAACTGTACCCCAGCACCGGCGAAGAGCTGGTATTCAGCCCCTTCCTTTCCGGCGAGAACGGCCATGTGGTGGAAGCCGAGGGCGTGTGCGATTTTACCATCTACCCGGAGGGGGACGACTGGGAGACCGACACCAGCCCATGGTCGCTGGAGGGTAACTGGCTGGAGACCGGCCGCGACACCGACGAGGGCTATTTTGACACCGACCCCGCAGACGCCGACCGGATGTGCTTTTTGCCCACAGACGCCGACACCGAGGGCGACCAATTGCCCCTGACCGCCAGCTACATCACCCCCTACCCGGAGCTGAACGTGGAGGAAGCCGACCTGTTCTATCAGGAGGGCACCCCGGAGGTACCCTTCCGCTCCAATCAGGAGTGGTACGCTACCTTTACCGGAGAGGACGGCTCCCGCTACGCCGTCACGCTGGAGGACGAGGACACCCTTGCCCTGAAGTTCTATCTGGACGGCGGGGAGAGCTACCTGAGCCTTGTCAACACTGTCTACTTTGCACGGCAAGAGGCCATGGGGTGACCGACGCGCACACCAACACCGGGAGGAATGCACCATGAAACAAACCAAAAAGATCACCATCCTCCACTCCAATGATCTGCACGGAGACTTTCTGGCAGAGCAGGTGGACGAAAAACTGGTGGGCGGCGTTTCCATGCTGTCCGGCTACATCGAAAAGGTGAGAGCAGAGGAGCCCAACACCATCTACGCCATTGCGGGCGATATGTTCCGGGGCTCGGTCATTGATTCCGAATACAAGGGCCTTTCCACCATCGAGATCATGAACGCCCTTGCCCCGGACATCGTCACCATCGGCAACCACGAGGTGGATTACGGCATCGCCCACCTGCTGTTCATCGAAAAATGCGCCCGGTTCCCCATCATCAACGCTAACCTCTACATCAAAAACACCCCCACCCGGCTGTTCACCCCCTACAAGATCCTGCGGGTGGACGGCATGAACATCCTGTTCATCGGCATCATCACCCAGGACGTCATCAACCAGACCAAGTCCGAATCTCTGGTGGGGTCCTTTGTGGACACCGCTGCCGCCGCTGCCGAGGTGGGCAAGATCTGCAACGCCCACAACAGCATCGACATCGATTTTACCGTGCTGCTGACCCACATCGGCTTTGAGGAGGACAAGAAGCTGGCGGCGATGCTGGACCCGGACTGGGGCGTGGACGTCATCATCGGCGGCCACAGCCACACGAAGCTGGAGGAGCCCTTCAAGGTCAACGATATTTATATCGTACAGGCGGGCACCGGCACCGACGAGATCGGCCGGTTCGACATCATGGTGGACACCGACCTCAACGCCATCGACACCTTTACCTGGCAGATGGTCCCCATCGACGACGCTCACTGTCCCCGGGACGAGGAGGTAGAGAACTTCATTCAGCGCTACAGGAGCGCCACCTCTCAGAAGTATGACCGCATCATCACCCGTCTTTCCTGTGAGCTGACCCATCCCAAGCGCAATCAGGAAACGTCGCTGGGGGACCTCATCGCCGACATTCTGCGGGACAGCTTCGGCATCGACCTGATGCTCATGGGCTCCGGGGCCATCCGCAGCTACGCCCTCGGCCCGGTGGTCCACTACGCAGACCTTGTGGAGTGCCTGCCCTATGACGACGCGGTGTATATGCTCAAGGTCACCGGCACCCAGCTCGAGCGGATGATCCGCCATATTCTGCGGGACGAGGCATTCCAGGGGGAGCACACGGAGTTCTACCAGTTTTCCCACGGAATGCGCATCGTCTGGTCGAGGAGCGGGCAGGTGTTTCGCGAGCTGACGCTGGACGGCGAGGTGCTGCACGCCGATCGGCTCTATTCCGTGGCGATGCAGAAGTACCATTACAATAACCTCAAGCCGTTTTTGAATATTACGCTCGAGGAGGCGGAGCAAAACGGCAAGATCCGTGTGCTGTCCACCTCGGCGCGCGATGTTGTGGAGGAATATCTGACGGTCAACCAGCACCTCAGCCGCGAGGTCGAGGGACGCTTGGTGGTCGAAGCATAAAAATTATAAGGAGGAAAGCACAATGCAAGTCAAGCTCAACACTCTGCCCGCGACGCTCGCGGAATTTCAGGCGCTCCCCCGCAGCACGCCGGAGGAGGTCTGCGCCGGGTTCCTGTGCGCCTTGAACCTGTACACCAAAAGCCCAAACGACGGCGTGGCCGCGATGGATCTGCTGCGTGGTCCCCGCCCCATGACGCCCTACGACAGCCAGTTCCTGCGCGACCGTCTGCGCGGCAAGGAATATCTGCCGCTTGCGTACTTCGACGGTGCGACGCCGCAGAACGGCTACAGGCCCACGGCCCCCTACACGCTCACCGTCCTGCCCGACCAACGGCCGCAGGATGTGGAGGAGGGCTATCTGCGCGTGTTTTTGCAGACGGCGGGCGCGGACGCGCCGCGCCCGGTGAAGCTGCGGCAGAAGCCGTCGACGGGCGAGTGGTTCCTCTGGGAGTATTCCAGCCCGCTCAGCGGTATCCGGATACCGGCCTCGCAGGACCCGTGGGCGTAAAGCTGCGGTCGATCCTTCTATGACCACCCGGTAGAAAACACCTAAAGCGAGGGAGGTGCGTATGAAGCGGCGATTTTGGATAGGAGGTGTGCTGCTGCTCATGATTTTTACGGGAATGACGGGCTGCGGAGGCCCGAAGGAGCCGCCGCCGGAGCACATGCTGGACGGCCCGGACATGATGTACACGCCGGAGGATCAGACTCCCTATGCAGGGACATGGCAGAGCCGCGACGGCACCATCGTCATGAAGGTCGAGCGCGGCGGAGGGGCTGAGAGCGAGTCCGATATGAGCCTGTCGGTCAACGGCGAACCGGAGTTTGAGGCTAAGCTGTGGGTGTATTCCACCGGCCATGTGGAGCTCTTGCGCGGAAAGGAGAAGGTTACGAGCGAAAACGCCTTTTACGGCTATCTTACCGGCAACACGGGGATGATCTGGCTGACGAAGGACGGCACGGAATGCAGCGGGAAGGATGTGATCTACACGGAGAGGTCCGAGCAGCCGGAGCAATCCGCGGGGGTGTGGGTCTGCCCCGACTGCAAAACGGAAAACGAGGGGAATTTCTGCACCGAATGCGGCGGAGTGCGCCCTGCGGCCTGCGGGAAGTGCGGCTGGCAGCCCACGGACGGAAGACCTTCTGTGCACTGTCCGGAATGTGGAAGCCGCCTAAAATAAGGCGTACCGATATTGACCTGAAAATATAGAAATATTTGAAAAAAGGAGAAAAGAACTATGGGACTCATCAAAGCGATCGCGGGGGCCGCGGGCGGCGTGATGGCCGACCAGTGGAAGGAATACTTCTACTGTGAAGCGATGCCCGCAAACATTCTGGCGACCAAGGGCCATAAGAAGGTCACGGGCCGTTCGAGCAACTACAAGGGCGACGAGAACATCATCACCAACGCCTCGATGATCGCCGTGGCGGACGGCCAGTGCATGCTCATCGTCGAGCAGGGCAAGGTCGTGGAGGTCTGCGCCGAGCCGGGCGAATTTCTCTACGATTCCTCCACCGAGCCGAGCATCTTCTCGGGCAAGCTCGGCGACGGCATCGGCGACGTTTTCCGCAACATCGGCAAGCGTTTCACCTTCGGCGGCGAAGCGCCGAAGGATCAGCGCGTTTACTACTTCAACACCAAGGAGCTCGTCGGCAATAAGTACGGCACGGCGTCCCCCGTCCCGTTCCGCGTCGTGGATCAGCGCGCGGCGATCGACATCGACGTGGGCATCCGCTGCTTCGGCGAGTACAGCTATCATATCGCCAACCCGCTCCTGTTCTACACGAACGTCTGCGGCAACGTGAGCGAGGACTATGACCGCTCGAACCTCGACAGCCAGCTCAAGACCGAGCTGCTCACCGCGCTCCAGCCCGCGTTCGCGAAGATCAGCGAAATGGGCATCCGCTACTCCGCGCTGCCCGGCCACACGGTCGAGCTGGCGGACGCGCTCAACGAGGCGCTGAGCGCCAAGTGGCGCGACCTGCGCGGCATCGAGGTCGTCTCCTTCGGCGTTTCCTCCGTCACGGCGAACGAGGAAGACGAGAAGATGATCAAGGAGATGCAGCGCAACGCGGCGTTCATGGACCCGACCCGCGCGGCGGCGCACCTTGCGGGCGCGACCGGCGACGCGATGAAGACGGCGGCGGCGAACCCGAACGGCGCGGTCGGCGCGTTCATGGGCATGGGCATGGCAGGCGGCATGGCAGGCGCGCAGATGGGCACCCTCTATCAGCAGGGCGCGCAGCAGCAGGCGGCGCAGGCGCAGGCGGCTCCCGCGGCGGCAGGCTGGACCTGCGCGTGCGGACAGGCGGGCAACACGGGCAAGTTCTGCGCGAACTGCGGCAAGCCCGCCCCGGCTCCCGCGAACGAGTGGACGTGCAGCTGCGGCGCGAGGAACACGGGCAAGTTCTGCTCCGAGTGCGGCAAGCCCGCGCCCGCGAGCGAGTGGACGTGCGACTGCGGCACCGTGAACAAGGGCAAGTTCTGCTCCAACTGCGGCAAGCCCAGAGCCTGAGCGATCCACAAACGATAAAACGGTATGATCGGGCCTGCCGCGCTGCGCGGCAGGCTCCTGCCGACCTTATGACAAGTCTGAAAAAGGAGAAAAAAGCATGGCAAATCAGGTGACCAATTACAAGTGTCCCGCCTGCACCGGCCCGCTGCGCTTCGACAGCGCGACCGGCAAGCTCCAATGCGACTTCTGCGGCTCGAGCTACGAGGTCGCGGAGATCGAAAAGCTCTACGCCGAGAAGGACGCGCAGGCTGCCGGCGCGTTCCGTCAGGCGGAGGAGCAGGCCGCGGCGGACGGCGAATGGACCGCCGCCTCCGGCAGCGACTGGGGCGCGGACGCGGAAAAGCTGCGCGTCTATTCCTGCCCGAGCTGCGGCGCGGAGCTGATCTGCGACGAGACGACCAGCGCGACCTCCTGCCCCTACTGCGGCAACAACACCATCGTGCCCGGGCAGTTCAGCGGTGCGCTCAAGCCCGACTATGTGCTGCCCTTCAAGCTGGATAAGGCCGCCGCGGTCGCGGCGCTCAAAAAGCACTACGGCGGCAAGAAGCTGCTGCCGAAGGCGTTCTCCAATGAGAACCACATCGAGGAGGTCAAGGGCGTCTACGTCCCCTTCTGGCTCTACGACGGCAGCGCGGAGGTCGATGTCCGCTGCCACGGCACCAAGGTGAGCGGCTACTCCACCGCCCGTGAAAACGTGACCGTCACGAACCATTACGATGTGCGCCGCGCGGGCACGGTGCGGTTCGAGCGCGTGCCGGTGGACGCCTCGAGCAAGATGCCTGACGACCACATGGACGCCATCGAGCCCTTCGACTACAAGGAGCTCAAGCCCTTTTCCACGGCGTATCTGCCCGGCTTCCTCGCCGACAAATACGACGTTTCCGTGCAGGACTGCGCCGATCGCGCGGACAGCCGCTGCGAAACGAGCGCCGTGGAGCTGATGGAGCAGGACGCCCGCGGCGACTACACCTCCTGCACGGTCGAAAGCCGAAACGTCACGCTCCACCGCGGCAAGGTCCACTATGCGCTCATGCCCGTGTGGCTGCTGAGCACGAAGTGGAACGGCAAGAGCTTTCTCTTCGCCATGAACGGCCAGACCGGCAAGCTCGTCGGCGACCTGCCGCTCGACAAGGGACTGTACTGGAAGCATTTCGCCGCCATCACCGGTCTTTGTATGCTGGGCGTGATGGCTGCCGGACTGCTCCTGAGCCTGTAAGGAGGTGGCATGATGATGAAGAAATATGCTTCCCTGCTCTTCGCCCTCGTCCTCGCGCTGTCGCTGAGCGTGTCCGCCGCGGCAGACAGCAGCGGCGTGTACGTCTACGACGACGCGGCCCTGCTCACCCAGGAGGAGTACGATACGCTCACCGCGTCGGCGATGGCGGTCGCCGACCAGTACGGCTGCGGCGTGTACGTCGTGACCGTCGACGACATGGCGGACTACATCGACCCCGACGCGGTCACGGAGACCGGTGAGACCGGCATGGCCGCCTTCACCGAATACGCATGGGATGCGCTCGGGCTTGCCGCCTCCTACGACAGCAACGGCATCATGCTCGCGCTGAGCATGGCCGAGCGCGATTTCCAGATGCTCGCCCACGGCGACACCGCCAACGCCGCCTTCACCGACTACGGCAAGTACATCATGCAGGACGAGTTCCTCGACAATTTCCGTGAGGACGACTGGTACGGCGGCTTCGCGGACTACATCGCCGCGTGCGGCCGCTACCTCGAGGCCAACGCCAACGGCGCCCCCATCGACGTGGAGCCGTCCGACGAAACCGAGGAGGAATATGAACCGCTGAGCTTTGGGGATAAGCTTTTCTTTGCCGCCCTCATGGCCTTCCGGTTCGGTCTGCCCCTCGGCCTGATCGTGGCGTTCATCGTCTGCGCGATCTATAAGCGTCAGCTCAAGAGCGTGCGCCGCGCGACCGAGGCCGCGCGCTACACCGTCTCCGGCGGCGCCGAGATCACTGCGCGCGAGGATCGCTTCACCCACACCACCGAGGTGCGCACGCCCATCAAGACGGAGTCCGACGACCACGACAGCGACCCCAGCTTCTCCGGCGGCACGACCGTCAACTCCGGCGGCTTCTCGCACTCCGGCGGAAAATTCTGAATCCCCGAAAGGAAAACATCTCCCATGAAACGAATCCTTTGCGCGCTGCTCAGCGCGCTGCTGCTGCTCACCCTCACCGCCTGCGGCGGGAAAAAGCCGGCGGAGGACCCCTCCGTGCAGCCGCCGGTCGAGCAGCCCGACACCCCCGATACTCCCGATCTCCCTGCGCTGAGCGAGGCGGAGCAGTCGCTCGCCGACCTGCGCGAGACCATCCGCGCCGCGGGCGCGGTGCTCGGCTGTGCCTACCTCGGCTCGACCAACGGCGAGACGGATACCGACCTGACCGCCCTGCTCGAGGGCGCGGACTGTCTCACCGCCTATCCCTTCCTGCGGGAGATCCCCGCGGAGCAGGTCGTCGCCCCCGGCGGCTGGGACATCTACTGCATCGTCCCCGCCGATGAAAATGCGGACGTCGCCGTGAACGAATACGGCTGGCTCACCGAGGGCGCGGAGCTGCCCGAGGCCGGCGAGCTCCTCTATCACGGCAACGGCGCTGCGCCGGTGTATCTCATCGCCAACGAGAGCGACATCATGCCGAACACGCAGGTCACCGTCACCGCCGCGGACGGCACAGCCATCATCTACCAGCCCTTTCTCAGCTTACGGGACGGCTCTCTCGCCGTCCCCGAGGACGGCACGGTGTACGACTTCACCGTTTACCCCGAAGGCTTTGTGCGTGAAACAACCGCCTGAGCCGTCAAATCCACAACAGATCGCGAGGTTTTAGCTTGTCTTCCCCCTCCCTGCGCGGCCTCTGGAACGAGTGCCGCGCCACCATGCGCGGCCTGGAGCGCTGGCGCTGCTGCATGGCGTTTTTCTCCAGCGCGTTCCTGGCGTTCGGTCTCTACCACGTCCACTCCGTCTCCGGCATCACCGAGGGCGGCGTGCTCGGCGCGACGCTGCTGCTCGACCATTGGTTTTCCCTCTCTCCTGCCGTCTCCGGCTTTGTGCTGAACCTGCTGTGCTACGGCTGGGGCTGGCGGCTGCTGGGCCGCAGCTTCATTGCCTACTCGCTCATCGCGACCGTGGGCTTCTCGCTGCCCTACAAGCTCTACGAGCTGTTCCCGCCGCTCTGGCCGCAGCTGGCCGAAATGCCGCTGCTCGCCGCCGTGGTCGGCGCGCTGTTCGTCGGCGTCGGCGCGGGACTTTCCGTGCGCGCGGGCGGCGCCTCCGGCGGCGACGACGCACTCGCCATGTGCATCGCGCACGTCACGGGCATGGGCATCCAATGGGCCTATCTCTCCACCGATCTGGTGGTGCTCGGTCTGTCGCTGACCTACATTCCGCTGCGGCGCATCGGCTACTCGCTGCTGACCGTGCTCATTTCGGGCCAGCTCATCGGGCTTGTGCAGAGGCTCCCTCTCCCGTGGGATAAGCCGCGGCCGGAGGCTGCGGAATAACGCAAAAAGGAAGCAGATGCTTTGCATCTGCTTCCTTTTATTCCGCTTGCTTTTTGCCTCAGCCGACGAGGGAGGCGGTATCCATGGCGATCATGAGCTCCTCGTTGGTCGGGATGCGCAGCACCTTGATCGTGGAATCGTCCGTGCTGATGATGCCGACCGTGCCGCGCTTGTTCTTCGCCGGGTCGATCTTCACGCCCATGAAGCTCAGGCCGTTGATCACGTGCTCGCAGGCCTCGCAGTCGTTCTCGCCGATGCCCGCCGTGAAGACAATCGCATCCGCGCCGCCCACCGCCACATTGTATGCGCCGATGTACTTCTGGATGCGGTAGGTCCAAACGTCCAGCGCCGCCTTCGCCTGCTCGTCGCCCTTTTCGGCGGCGGCCTTCACGTCGCGCATGTCGCTGGAGCAGGAGAGACCGGCAAAGCCGCTCTTCTTGTTCAGGCAGTTGAGCATCTGGTGGATGTCCATGCCGGTGTTGTCCATGATGTATTCCAGCACCGCCGGATCGACGTCGCCGGAGCGCGTGCCCATCAGCACGCCCTCAAGCGGGGTCAGACCCATGGAAGTATCCACAACTTTGCCGCCCACAATCGCGCTCAGGGAAGAGCCGTTGCCCAGGTGGCAGATGATGAACTTGCAGTCCTCCGGCTTCTTGCCCAGGAACTTCGGCGTCTCGCCCGCGATGAAGCGGTGGCTCGTGCCGTGGAAACCGTAGCGGCGAACCTTCAGGCTCGTGTAGTATTCATACGGCACGCCGTAGAGGAACGCCTTCTTGGGCATCGTCTGATGGAAGGCCGTATCGAAAACCGCGACGTTCGGCTTGTTCGGCATGACCGCCTGGCAGGCCTTGATGCCCGCGATGTTCGCCGGCTGATGCAGCGGTCCGAGCGGCACAAGCTCCTCGATCCCCTTCATCGTCTCTTCCGTCACCAACACGGAGTTCTTGAACGTCTCGCCGCCGTGGAGCACGCGGTGGCCGCAGGCGCCGATCTCGTCCAGAGAAGTGATCGCGCCGTTGTCCTTGTCCGTCAGCGCGGAGAGGACGGCGGAAATCGCCTCGGTGTGGTCCTTCATGTTGCGGGTGAACTCAATCACCTTGTCGGTGCCCAGCACAGTCTGCTTGAAGTGCGTGCCCTCGATGCCGATGCGCTCGACCAGGCCCTTCGCCTTGACGGACTCGTCGTCCATGTCGATGAGCTGGAACTTCAGGGAGGAAGAGCCAGCGTTGATGACCAGAATCTTCATGGAAAGTATCTCCTTGCTTCTTACTGATAGGAACTCTGATGATAGGGAAAACGCGCGGCCTCCGCTTATCAGACGACCGCGCGCAATCAGTCGATTAAGCCTGCGCCTTGACCGCCGCGATGGCCACGACGTCCACGATGTCCTCGACGGAGCAGCCGCGGGAGAGGTCGTTGACCGGCTTGGCCAGACCCTGAATGACCGGGCCGATGGCCTTCGCGTTGCCCAGACGCTGCACCAGCTTGTAGCCGATGTTGCCCGCCTGCAAATCCGGGAAGACCAGCACGTTCGCCTTGCCGGCAACCGGGCTGCCCGGGCACTTGAGCTCGCCGACGGAGGAGACCAGCGCCGCGTCGGCCTGCATCTCGCCGTCCACGTTCAGCTCCGGCGCCTGCTCGTGCACCAGCTTCACGGCGCCCGCCACCTTGTCCACGTTCTCGTGCTTCGCAGAGCCCTTCGTGGAGAAGGAGAGCATCGCCACGCGCGGATCCATGCCCAGCAGCGCCTTGCCGGTCTGCGCGGAAGCGATCGCGATGTCCGCGAGCTGCTCGCTGGTCGGGTCGATGTTCACGGCGCAGTCGCCGAACACCAGCACGCCGTCGTCGCCGTACTTATGATCCTGCACTTCCATCAGGAAGCAGGAAGAAACGGTCTTGATGCCCGGCGCGCCCTTGATGATCTGCAGCGCAGGACGCAGCACGTCGCCGGTGGTGTTGATCGCGCCCGCGACCATCGCGTCCGCGTCGCCCATCTTAAGCATCATCGTGCCGTAGAACAGCGTGTTCTTCAGGCACAGCTCGGTGGCCTTTTCCAGGGTCATGCCCTTCTTCTCGCGGATATGGAAAAGCTGCTCGGCGTAGGAAGCGGTCTTCTCGCTCGTCGCCGGATCGACGATCATCACGCCGGTCAGGTCAACGCCCAGCTCGGCGGCCTTTGCCTCGATTTCGGCCTTCGCGCCCACCAGCGTGATCTTGGCCAGACCCAGCTTCACGATCTTCTCCGCGGCCTGCACGGTGCGCGGCTCGCTGCCCTCAGCCAGCACGACGTGCTTCACATCGGCGGCGGCTTTCGCTCTGCTCTTTGCCGGCGCGGCGGCGACAATGCCCTCGCGCAGCTTGCGCTCCAGCTCATCCACGCGTGACAGCAGGGCTTCCAGCATTATTATAGCGCAATTTGTCGCTTTTGAAAAGGACGGCGCGCAATTTTATGCCGCTTTTTGTCCCCCTTTTCGCGCTTTATTCGCTTTTCGTCCGTTTTTTCCCGAAAGGAGGCCGCCGTCATGCGCGTCTGCGCCGTCATCTGCGAATATAACCCCTTTCACCTCGGCCATGCCTATCATCTGCGCGCCGCCCGCGAGGCGTCGGGCGCGGATTACGTTCTCTGCCTGATGAGCGGCGCGCTCACCCAGCGCGGCGCGTTCGCCCGGCATGATAAATGGCTTCGCGCGCGCGCCGCGCTTGAAAACGGCGCGGATCTCGTGCTCGAGCTTCCGACCCGCTTCGCCTGCGCCCCCGCGCCGGATTTCGCCTCCGGCGGCGTGGCGCTGCTCTCCGCCCTCGGCGTGGCAACCCATCTCTCCTTCGGCTGCGAAGCGTCGGCACTCCCGCTTCTCTCCGCCGCCGCGGCGCTCTTCAAGGCCGAATCCCCGACTTTTTCCGCCGCGCTGCGCGCGCGTCTGGCCGACGGCCTGCCCTATCCCCGCGCCCGCGCGCTGGCCGCCGAACAGGCCGCCGGTCTGCCCGCCGCTCTTCTGGCGCAGCCCAACGCCGCCCTCGCGCTGGAATACCTGCAAGCCCTTCCGCCGGAAATCGCCCCCGTGCCCGTCGAGCGCCGGGGCAGCGGCTATCACGACGCGGCGCTGTCTTCCCTCTCCAGCGCAACCGCCGTCCGCGCGGCGCTGGCGCGCGGCGACCTGCCCGTCGCCCTGTCCGCCGTCCCCTCGCCCGCGCCGCTGCAAGCCGCCGAGGCGCGCGGCTTTGTCCATGAGGAAGAATCCCTGACGCAGGCGCTGCTCTACCGCCTGCGCACCGCGTCTCCCGACGCGCTCGCCGCGCTGTACGGCATGGACGAGGGGCTGGAGCGCCGCTTTCTGGCCGCCGCGCAGACCTGCGCCTCCCGCGAAGCGCTTCTGGATTTCGTCAAAACCAAACGCTATACCCGCGCGCGGCTCTCCCGCCTGTGCGCCTATGCGCTGCTGGATCTTTCGCGCGATTTTGCGCAGGCGCACCGCGCGCCCGAATACGCCCGCGTCCTCGGCTTCCGCAGGAGCGCCGCGCCGCTGCTCAAGGCCATCAAGCGCCGCAGCGCCATCCCGCTCGTCACCAAGGCCGCCGATTTTGATCGCGCCCATCCCCTCTTTGCCCTCGACGTGCGCGCGCAGGATCTCTGGTCGCTCGGCGTTTCAAACCCCGCGCTCCGTTCCTCCGGCCGCGATTTCACCACGTCCCCGATTCTGGTTTAGAAAGGCAGGTTCTCTCCCATGCGTCTGTTCGCCTATCCCGCCGCGCTTTTCCTCGCGTTCATCCTCTACTGCGCCGCGCCGAAATTCGCCGGCGGCCTCGCCCGCGCGCTGCAAAAGCTCTATGCCCTCTTTCAGCGGCTCGACGCGCGCGCCCCGCGCAAGCTCGCCTTTCCGGCGTTCCTGCTGACGCTGATGCTCGTCCCGTTCCTGCTCGCCCTGCTTCATCCGGCGGTCGAGGCCGTGCTGATGGCGTTCCCGCTCTTCGGCCTTTCCTGCATCCCACAGAGCGGCGCGGTCAAGCGCGAGCTGGATTCCGGCGCGTATTCCCGCGATATCCCCGCGTATGAATCCCTCGTCCGCGAGACCTGCGCCGCGCTCGCCCCGGCCTTCGTCGCGCATGTCTGCGTGCCGCTCGTGCTGATGGCCGTCGGCCTGCCGCTTCGCCTGTCCGCCGCGCTGGGTTGGGGCTTTCTCGCGCTCTCCGCTGTCAGCAATGAAAACGAGCAGGCGGATCGCCTGCTCGGTCTGCTCGTTCGCCCTGCGGATGCGCTGTTCAGCTTTCTGCTGCTGCTGTGCAGCGGCGTCGCCGGGCGCAGCCCCTTCCGCATCGGCGGCCGGGACGTCAAATCCCGCCTGATAAACATTCTGGGCGTCGCGCAGGACGCGACCGCCACGCACGCCCCCGTCTCCGGCGATATCTCGCAGGGCACGTTCCTCTGCTGCTTCTGCACCGTGTTTCTCTGCCTCGTGATGACGCTGCTGCTTCTGCCGCTCATCCGCTGATCTTTTTCAGCTTCTCCGCCAGCGCGCACAGCCCCGCCGCCGCCAGCGGCAGCATATACACCATATAAGGGTACGCATACTGCGCCTTGGCCTCAAAAATCAGGTGGTACAGCGCCCCGCCGAGGATCGTCACCGGCAGCGCCAGCGCCGCCATATCGTCCTTCTTTTTCATCAGCCGCGCGCCGCCCACCGCCGAAAGCCCGAAAACGACGTTCTGCGCGGCGTTCATATATGCCGTCATGGCGCGGCGAATCGGCGTGTCGTCGCGATAGATCATGTGTGCCAGCCCGTTCATCGTGCCCGTCTTGTCGCTCACCGCGCCCATCCACACGCTTTCATACGCCGGGTCAAGCCACATCGTCAGCAGCTTCTCCTTGTAGAATTTCGCCGCGAGCGCCGGGTTCTCCCGCATCCACGTCAGGCGGGACGCGATATCCGCCGCAGCCTGCGCCTTTTCCTTCTCCAGCGTCATCTCCGGCGGGCAGGACATCTCCGTGTAGCCGTTGTACCAGCCCGCCGCAATCAGCGAATCCTGCATGCCCATCGCCAGCCGCGCGGTCATGGTGACGTCATAGCGGAATACCACGCCGCTCCGGGCGGCATACCACGATTCGATCAGCGACAGCATCCCCCGCCCCAGCAGAATCGACCCGACCGCCAGCAAAACGATCCTCCAATCCCGGTTGAGCAGCGCATGCAGCAGCGCGCAGATAAGCAGCGCAATCCCCGCCACCGCCGCGTTCGGCTTGGCGGCCATCGCAAGCGCGATGCAGACCGCGTAGCCCACGCCAAAGCCGATTCGCTTCGTGTGCGCATAGCGGGCAAAGCAGAACGCGCCGCCCGCGCAGAGCAGGATCATCAGGTTTACGTTGTAGACAAACGTGCAGTACAGCCACGTCGGCAGGCTGAGCAGATACAGCGTCGCGGCCGCCGTCGCCGCGCGCTTTTCGCCGCAGAGCTCCTGCGCCAGCGCCGCCAGAACCCCCGCGCCCGCCACGCCCAGCGCCGCGTTGACGCACTGCGCCAGCAGATTCAGGTCTGCCTTGGGGAACAGCCGTTCCAGCATTTCCAGCGGGAAGACGATGCCCAACTGATAGGTGTAAATGTTAAAATAATCCGTCACCTCGTAGTGCAGGGCGGAAAAATCATCCTGCGCGAACGAAACGGCGGCTTCCATCACCCTGCGCGCGTCCGTCCACGGCGAAACCCGCACCGCGAAAATCCACACCATCGCCGCTGCCAGCCACAGCGCGCCGAGCGCCGCGTTCAGCTTCAGCCCGCCGAATCGCTCAATCAGCGCATGCGCCGCCAGATAAGCCGCCAGCACGACCGCCGAGAGCAGCAAGCCGGAAAAAAAACCGTCCCGCACCAGCTCCACGTGCTGGCTGAATCGGTTGCTCACCGCCTGATTATCCGCGCTCCAAATCACCGCGCAGAGCGTCATCAGCCCCATTCCGATCACAAACGCAGCCAGCGCCGCCTGCCGCAGAAAGACCGCCGCCTTTCGATTCATGGCTCATCCTCTTTTCTCTTGTACAATAATGCGGCAAAACGTCGGATTCGCTCATTTACCGCCTTGTATTTTCCGAATCTGTTCCTCCAGCGCGCACAGCCCCGCCGCCGCAACCGGAATCAGCAGCACGATATAGGGAAACGCATACTGCGATTTCGCTTCAAAAATCAGGTGATACAGCGCCCCGCCGAAGAAAATCAGCGGCAGCAGCAGGCAGAGCGTATTTCGCCCGCGATCCCGAAGCATACGGACAATCCCAACCGCCGAGAGCGCGTAAATCGCGCGCTGAAAAGCGCCCAGCAGCGTTTCCAGCGCCGTGTGCTCCCGCGCAAAGAAGCGCGCCGCCGCCTCGCCGAGCGCGCCCGTGTGTTCGCTCAACGCGCCGTTCCAAATCATGCCCATCGTCGGCTCCGTCCACTGGCTGCACAGCTTCTCCCGGAAAAACGCCGCCGTCCGGGCGGGGCTTTGCGCCATCTGCGCAAGCCGAGCCTTCAAATCGGCCAGCGCGACGTCGTGCTGCTGCTGCGCGGTCACATCCAGCGGGAAAAACCGCTCGGTGTAGCGGTTGAACCACCCCGCCGCACCGCCGCCCTCCTGCAAGCCCATCGTCAGCCGCGCCAGCGCGCCGACGCCGCCGTTCAGCGTCACGCCGCTCCGCCGCTCATATTGCCCGATCACGGCGCGCATCAGCAGCAGCGAAAGCGCAATCGCCAGCGCCGCATAGGCCAGCGGCTCGAGCTTCCCGCTCTCTATCGCGTCCAGCACGGCGCAGATCGTCACCGCAATCAGCGCGACCGCCGCGTTGATCTTCATTGCATAGGCCGCCGCCATCAGGCAGGCATAGGCCGCGCCCAGCGCGCGCCGCCGCGTTTTGACGTATTTCGCATAGCACAGCAGCGCCAGCGAAACGAAAAACAGCATCGGCAGCGTGCCGTAAACCTGTTGGCAGAACAGCAGCGCAGGCCAGACCAGCAGCCCGACCGCCTCGCAGGCGCGCGCCGTCCGCTCCCCATCGAACATCGTCTGCCCCAGCGCCGCCATGGCCGCCGCCGTTCCCAGCGCCATGGCGACGTTGGCCAACTGCATCGTCAAATTCAAATTCAATCCGGGAAACAGGCGCAGCAGCGTTTCCATCGGCAGGCAGACGCCCAGTTGATAGGGATATGCGTTCAGATAATCCGCGCGCATCATCTTGTAATTGCCGCGCGCGAACAGCTCCGCCGCCTCCTGCACGATGGCCGCGTCGTAAATCTGCTTCGTGCCGAAACCGACTGCCAGCATGACCGCCAGCGCGCCCCAAAGCGCCGCCAGCGCCCAGCATAGGCGCGCGGATCGTTTCAGCAGCGCAAGCAGCGCCAGCGCTGCGAGCACGCCGCCCAGCAGCAGCGCCAGCCCCCACGCCGGCGAAATCGGCATGAATGCGACCGCCTCCGTCTTGCCGCCCCATGTGCCCAGATGCACCCGCTCGGTCAGCCCCATTCCTGTCAGCGCCAGCAGCAGCGCCAAGGCCAGCGTCAGCGCCGCCGCCTCGCAAAAGCGATTGATCCGTCTTTTCTCCACCGAATTTCCCTCTTTATCAAAGGCCGTCCGCGCATCGCGCGTCAGCTTGTTGACATAAGCAAACTTGGCTTGAAT
>OMDV01000165.1_pt1 | contig 16555 bp, 10 predicted proteins | sample 1673671 | NCBI WGS metagenome assembly OMDV01 (sample SAMEA103958118, study PRJEB25191) | human gut metagenome | reverse complement strand
ATAAGGGCTGACTCGTGGAGGGCCTCCGTACCCTTGTCGCTCCCGCAGGAGGTGCATATGCCGAGAGCCGCGACAACCGCCACGGCCACAAACAATAAATATAACCTGTTTTTTCTCATCTTTGTTCCGCAAAGTTAACCAATTTAGCCGAAAGCGCATAATCTTTTTTACATCACCCCTTTTTGCTCTCTGTCAGGCAATAAAACCGGCCATTTTCAGTTTTAATAATGGATTGATACAAACCTTTTTGAAAAAAATGAACCGATTCTCACGTTTCCTCATATCCGCAGCCTCCATCCTCGGCGGCTCATTGCTGGCTTCGGCCGTCACTGTCAGCGTCCTCCCCGGTGGGTTGCGCCAGGCGGTCTCGGCCTCGACAGACCCCTCGACTGAGACCACCCTGAAAGTCAACGGCGCAATCAACGCCGCCGACTTCGATTTCATCCGCGAGATGACCGCCCTCCGCACCCTCGACCTGTCGGGGGCGACAGTGGCCGCATATTCCGGCTCAAAGACCGAGACCGGACTCAACGCCGCCAAGGCAAACACCCTCCCCGACTGCGCACTGATGTCGGGCAAATTCACCAACCTTTCCCTCCCCTCGGGACTTACCGAGATTGCCGACGGGGCATTGGGCGACTGCTCGGCCCAGACGTTGGTAATCCCCTCCACGGTCACGAAAATCGGCAACGGCGCATTTGCCGGTATGAAGAACCTGAAATCGGTGACCCTTCCCTCCTCCGTCACCTCGCTTGGCGAAATGGCGTTCCAGGGATGCCCGCTGCTTGAGAATGTGGTGGTCGAGGCCAAGCTTACCGCCCTCCCGGCATCCACCTTCCGCAACTGCCCCAAACTCAGCTCCGTCACCCTCCCCTCCACTGTGACATCTATCGGAAAAGGAGCCTTAGCAGGTTGCTCATCCCTCTCCGCCATAACCCTCCCCTCCTCCGTCACCACAATCGGCAACCTCGCCTTCGCAGGCTCCGGTCTTAACGCCGCCGACCTCTCCGGGGATGCCCTCGCCTCCATCGGTGACTGGGCCTTCGCCGGATGCGCTGCCCTCAAACAGCTCGCTCTCAACGACCATATATCGCAGATTGGCGCGGGAGCCTTCTACAACGACCCCTCGCTCAACGTGACCCTCGGGGAAATCGCCGCCAACCTCACCGAGATTCCCGACTACCTCCTCTACGGAGCCACCTCAGCCTCGGCCGACGGACTTGACGCGACCCAGGTGGAGACCATCGGCAACCACGCCCTGTCGGGCATGACCTCCTCCAAAGTGACCCTCCCCGCCACCCTCTCCCGTCTGGGCGACAACGCCATGGAGCGTTGGGCCAACCTCACCGAGGTCGACGCGAAAAGCATCTCAAAGGTTCCCGCCCTCGGCGAGAGTGTCTGGGAAGACACCCCGCAGGCCACAACCATCCTATATGTGCCCCAGACCCTCCTCCAGAGCTACCGCGACACTCCTCAGTGGCAAGAATTTGATATCCGTTCGGAGACATCATCCAAAAACGAAATCCTCACCGAGGACAGCGCCGCAGCCATCCGCGCCGCCTTCGACGGCATGCTTCTGATGATCGAGGCCCCCTGCGACATCCTTGCCGCCCAGCTCTATGACATCTCGGGCCGCTGCCTGACCATCTCGCGCAACAACCCCGACACGCGCCTGACCCTCGACACCGCCCCCTTCGACACCCGCGTCTTCCTCCTGCGCCTCAACCTCGCCGACGGCACCACCCCCGTCCTCAAGCTCCTCCGCTAATCCCCCAATCTCTCGCGGAAATCTCAGTTAAAAGTCTCGCAGATTACGCGGATTACGCAGAGGCCATCCGGAGAGTGAGGCAGGCCTCTCCCCTCCTGTAGGGACGCGCCGCGGCGCGTCCGCGTCAGCCCTGTCAGCAACAAGGGTCTCACGCAGATTACGCAGATACGCAGATTTCCCGCAGATTCAAAGGAAGGTCTCACAGATTCCACAGATTCCCACAGAAGCCACCCGGGATGCAATGGAGGACAGGCGGCAACAAAACCCATCCGGATGGCTTATGTGTGAATCTGTGAAATCTGTGAGACCTTAAATTAAATCTGTGAGACCCCTTTCCGGATTATCTGCGAGAAATCTGCGGAATCTGCGTAATCTGCGTGAGACCCCTTGTCGAGAGGGTGGTCGTGCGCTTGCAGAAGTCAGGGAGATTTCGTAACTTTGCAGGCTCCCCGGTAAATAGCAATCCCGGAGAGCCGTTCCTTTACATCTTGACCGGACCGACTCCCCCTCCGTGGAATCCCGGCCGGAAATGTGGAAAAATTTGATTGCTTGCAACCACTAAAAAAAATGCTAAAAACCCCATGAATTATCTTTTCACATCGGAGTCTGTCTCCGAAGGTCATCCCGACAAAGTCGCCGACCAGATTTCCGACGCGGTGCTTGACCAGTTCCTCGCCCGCGACCCCAAGTCGAAAGTCGCATGCGAGACCCTCGTCACCACCGGCCAGGTAATCATCGCCGGAGAGGTGAAATCCGACGCGTACATCGACCTCGACACCACCGCCCGCGACGTAATCAAGAACATCGGATATAACCGCTCCGACCTCAAGTTCGAGGCCGAGTCATGCGGCATCCTCTCGGCCCTCCATGAGCAGAGCCCCGACATCAACCAGGGTGTCGAACGAGCCAATCCTGAGGAACAGGGAGCGGGCGACCAGGGCATGATGTTCGGCTACGCCACCGACGAGACACCCCTCTATATCCCCCTGACCACCGCCCTGAGCCACGCCCTGCTCAAAGAGCTGTCGAAAATCCGCCGCGAAGGGTCGGCATTCACCTACACCGACGCGCTGGGCCGAGTGCGCTGCTACCTGCGTCCCGACTCCAAGAGCCAGGTGACAGTCGAGTATGACAGCGACCGCAACCCCGTCAAGGTGCATACAGTGGTGATTTCCACCCAGCACGACGAGTTCATCCTCCCCGACGACACCCGCTCCAAGGAGGAGGCCGAACGAGAGATGATCGAGACCATCACCAACGACGTGCGCCGCGTGCTGATTCCCCGCACCATCGCCGCCCTCCCCGAGCATCTGCGCCATTTCCTCGACACTGACTTCATCCTCCATGTCAACCCCACCGGGAAATTCGTCATCGGAGGCCCCCACGGAGACACCGGCCTGACAGGCCGCAAAATCATCGTTGACACCTACGGCGGACACGGTGCCCATGGCGGCGGCGCGTTCTCCGGCAAAGACCCCTCCAAGGTAGACCGTTCGGCCGCATACGCCGCCCGCCACATCGCCAAGAACCTTGTGGCAGCCGGAGTATGCCGTGAGGCCCTCGTACAGGTCGCCTACGCCATCGGAGTGGCCCGTCCGGTAAGTTTGTATGTCAACACCCGCGGAACGTCCAGAGTGCCCTTCAGCGACGCCGAAATCAGTGCCAAGGTCAACGAGATTTTCGACATGCGTCCCGCCGCCATCGAACGCCGCCTGAAGCTCCGCGCCCCCATCTACCTGGAGACCGCCACCTACGGCCATGTAGGCCGCACCCCCCGCACGGTCACCAAGACTTTCCGCGACTCCTCCGGCCAACCCTTCACCCGCGAGGTGGAGCTCTTCACCTGGGAGAAGCTCGACCACATCGACCAGCTCCGCGCCGCCTTCTCCCTCTGATTCCCGCAACCTGATTCCCGCAACCTGATTCCGCAGAATCAGATTCAGCCAATCGGATTCCGCAGAATACCCCTCTCTCTCACCTCTCCCATAATTCCCAAATCTCCCAAGCCTCCCAAAGGTCTCACGCGGATTCCGCAGATACGCAGATTTCTCGCAGATAATCCGGAAGAGGGGCTCACAGATTACACAGATTACACAGATTACACAGAAGCCATTCGGGGATAAATCACTCCGGATGGCTTCTGTTTTGTCTTAGATGGCTTCTATTCGCCCTGGATAACTTCATTTCATCCTGGACAGCTTCTATTTCATCTTGGCTGGCTTCTATTCGCCCAGGATGACTTCATTTCATCCTGAACGACTTCTATTTCATATTGGACGACTTCTATCTCATCCTGAACGACTTCTATCCACTTGTAGGGACGCGCCGCGGCGCGTCCGCATTCGACCCGGTATTATAAAGTCTCGCAGATTACGCGGATTACGCAGAGACCATCCGGCAGGAATCTGCGTAATCAGCTTTAATCTGTGGAATCCAATGAGCGCAGCGAATCCAATCTGTGAAATCTGTGGAATCTGTGAAATCTGTGAGAGCCAACGGAGCGCAGCGACCCCTAAGCGGGGGGGATGTCGTCCGGATGGCCTCTGCGTAATCCGCGTAATCTGCGAGACTTTACTCCACAATATCTGCGAGAAATCTGCGTGTCTGCGGAATCTGCGTGAGACCTTTTTCCGGCAGAGAAGAGAGGGCGCGGACGCGCCACAGCGCGTCCCCACATTAGGGGAATTTGGGAGAAAACCGGGAAAATTGGGAAGTTTGAGAGGATTGGGAAAATTGGGAGGTTTGGGAGGATTGGGAATTATGGGAGAGAGGGATATTCCGCGGAATCCGATTCTGCGGAATCGGGGGAATCGGGGTGGGGGGAAACGGAGACCGCCCCGGAGCCGGAGGGCTGCGGGGCGGTCGGTATTGGGAATCAGGGGGCTGAGGGGTCAGCCGGTCCCTGAGGGGGTAATCTGCGAAGTCAGATTATTTGGCGGCCACGGTGATGACGGGGATACCGGGCTGGGTGGTCAGGGTAATCACGAATGTGCCTGCCTCAGTTGCCTTGTAGTTGTTACCGTCAAGGACAGCGTGGTTGACGTTGTCGGGATCAGCACCGAGGGAGAAGTCCCAAGCGTGGTTGAAGCGAATCTTCCACTCTTCACCGGCGTTGATGGAGATTTCACCGGTCCAGGTGATACCGCCGTCAGCGGTGGTCATCTCGACGTCGCTGCCCCATCCGGAAGCTGCGAAGCCACCGATGATACCTACGCTGGTGATCGGGGTCAGCTGATAGGTTGTCATTGTGCCGGAAACCTCATCATACTGTGCGGACATCCAGAAGAAACCGGGGGTGGGAACCATAATGTTCTTACCGTCCTGGCCAAGGAGGAAGTTACCCGAGAGAGCGGGAGTATCGGTCTCAGCACCGTAGTCGGTAGCATTGTTCCATTCGGGAGCGGCGCAGACTTTGAAGCCCTGGTCGTTTACACCGAAGAGACCGTAGTAGCCCTTGGAAACGTCATTCTTGGAATCCCACTGCATGAAAGCGGAAGCGGTCTGTGACCAGCCGTTGAAGCCACCGGGGGTGTAGAGGTATTCGGGACGGGTGAGAATCTCGAAGCTGTAGGTCATCTCCTCCATGTTGATGGTGAGCTTGTACTGGCCTACCTCAGTGAGCTTGCCGGCCTGGGCGTTGACATCAACGAGTACGCCGTCGAGGTTCTCGTCGCCGTTCTCCTCGGGACCGTAGATACCGGTAGCCCAGTCAGCGAGGTCCATACCTTCCTGGGAAGCGATCTTCCAGTAGATACCGTCCTTGGTGGTGCCGTCGGCGTTCATGAAGTCAGCCTCGGTGAGCTTGAACTTGAAGACGAAGACAGGATCATCGTAAACGTCAGCGTCGGAATGCTCGAACTTGAAGGGAGCCATTGTGGCAGCGTCACCCAGAGCCCAAGCGGTAGCGTCGCTCAGGAAGTAGTAAGCGTCGGAGATGGTGAAGCCCTGGTCCATGCAGGTTTCTTCGATAGTGCCTTCAGCTGCGTAGTAGTCGGCAGACTGGAGACGGTAGTCAGAACCGTCGAGGTTGACATAGACAGGCACACGGTAGTACATTGTCTTCACCTTGGGGCTCTTGCCGAAGAGGTAAACATGGGCGCTGTTCCACTCCTCTGCGTTGGCAGCGTAGGTAGCGATGCCGTCAGCGGTTGTGGAGGTGGTTGCCAGTGTCACATTGCGCTTGAAGTCCTCGGTGTCGGAGAGCTGAATCTTGTAGCTCACGGTAGCACCTTCGGGGAGATCTTTGGTCTCGACGAGCTGCATTACAGGGACAGTCGCGCCCTCTGCGCGGTAATCCTCGAGATTGAGGACGGCGGTAGACGCGAGCACTCCGGCTTTCTGGGAGACAACGTCACCGGTGGTCAGGATGGGTTCCTGAGGATTTGACTGGGGGATAGCCGGATCGATTTTCTCCTCGCAGGAGGTAGCGGCCATCATCCCGAGAGCGCCCAGCAGGAATATGCTAAGTTTTTTCATTGTTTCTTAAAATGGTGTTTTAAGGATGATTCGCCTTGCCGTCGCCCGCCCCGCTGACGGAGCGGGCGGCGGCTGAGGCTGATTGAAATCGGGATTAGTTAGCGGTCGAGGCCATGGTGAGAGTGTAGACACCCTTGACAAGGCTCAGGTGGGCATAGCCGTGGAACGCCTCGGTCATGGTAAGGTTGCCGGGGTTGTCACCGTTGTCGATAACGAGGGGGGTATCGGGAACTACGCTCGAACCGGCAGCACCTGCACCTGCGTTGAGGGCACCCCAAGAGGAGTCAGCCACCTTGAACTCGGTGCCGGCAGGGATGGTTACGGTGCCGGTAACCCAGGTGTTCTCTTCAGGACCGGTCACGAACTGATACTGCTCTACAGCATCCCAGCCCGGAGTTTCGGGGAATCCACCACGGAGGTAGATGTTCACGGGAACGCCGGATACCCAGATTGCAAGATAGTTGGCGGAAACACCCTTGAAGGAAACCACGTTGGAAAGGAACTGAGTGTTCTCCTCCTCAACGCCGATGTAAGCGCGAAGACGCATGTAAAGTCTCTGATAAGGGAGGGGGAGGTCAGCCTCGGTCTGCACTCCGGAGAGTTTCTCCAGGGCGGCGGCAATGTCAGCGTTGAGGGGGTTGATTTCACCGCAGTCGTAGAAGTCCTGCTGGATTTCCTCGAACTTGGCGAAGTCCTCGGTCAGGGAGCACTGCACACGGTATGTGGCCACGGCTGCGTAGCCGAAATCGGGCTGTGAGCAGGTCAGGTGGAAAGTACCGTCCTGGTTGTCGGTGGTCAGCATGATCACCTGGTCTGACATCTGGGGCTGGTTGAGGAAGTCAGCCTTCTCCTCGCCCTCGTGGGTGTTCAGTACGGGGTTGTCGTCCCAGGTCTCGGAGCAGCTCGAGAAACCAAGCGCGGCCACTGCGACGGCAAACATCAAAGATATCTTTTTCATTGTTGGAAAGATTCTGAATTTGTTGTTTTTTCAGCCCCGGCCATCCCTGCGGGAGGGATGGCCGACAGGCCTGAAAGTTAGATTAGTAGCCGGGATTCTGCTTGAAATCGGGCTGTGAGTTGAGCACGGCGTTGGGGATGGGGAAGAGGGCATACTTGTCGTCGATGCGGGTGCCCTCCATATTGTTGATGTTACCCTTCACCTGCCATACGGTCTGCTGAGGACCTACGAACATGCCGTTACGGATAAGGTCGGTACGACGTACTGACTCGAGGTAAAGCTCGCGTGAACGCTCGTCCATAAGGTTCTTCTTGGTCAGCTCGGCGGAGTTGAAAGCGGGGGAGCCGGCGCGCTCGCGGATATAGTTGATGTAGTTGAGAGCCTTCTGGCGGTCACCGACACCGCCGTTGATGTAGCACTCGGTGTACATCAGGTAGATGTCAGCAAGACGGATGATAGGCTGGTCGGTAGACATGAAGGCGGGGGCGTCGTAGTTGGGCTGCCATACACCGTTTGCGTCATACTGTCCGTCGAAGAGGGTGAGAGGCTTGCTGTAATCAACAGCGGCGGGGTTCTTGGCGATGGTGTTGCCGGTGAACTTGATGATCACGTTACCGCCGGTGGTGCCCCATGCGCCGGTGAAGCCCAGGAACTCGTCGGAGTAATCCTCGTCGGGATATGTGCCGCGAATCCAGAGGTCGTCACGCTTGTCGTTGGGAAGACCGTAGAAACGCTCTGCCATCTGCTTGATACCCTTGATACATGACCATTCGCCGGAGCAACCGTAGTTCTGACGGGGGCACATGGCGGAGTTGGTGATGGTACCGGCGACGATGAATGTCGGGCCACCGTAGCTCTGGGTCATATCCTGGTCGAAAGCGATACCGAAGAGAATTTCGTTCTCAGCCTTGTTGCTACCGCCGGGCATGTACTGCTTGTTGTCCTCGCAGAAGAGATAGAGATATTCCTTGGCGAGACCGGTAGCGGTACCGTCAGTGGGCGAAACGAAACCACCGCCCTGATGGCGACGGATGATGTTCTCGCAGCGAGCCTGGCAATCAGCCCAGCGGGCAGTGCCGGAGTAAACCTCGGCGTTGAGGTAGAGACGGGCAAGAAGAGCCTCAGCACCGTCGAGACCTACGCGGCCATAAACAGGATTCTCGCTGATGAGCTTCTGGTCCACGATTTCGGTAAGCTCATTCTCAATGAAGTTGAAGACCTCAAGACGGGAGGCCTGTACAGGCTCCGCACCGACTTCGGCTTCCTCGGTGATGAATGAGGACTGACCGAAAAGGTCAATCATGTTGTAGTAGGAGTAGGCGCGGAGCACGCGGGCCTCGGCACGCATCTCAAGGGTCTCGGCGTCGGTGTCGTCGGCGGTGTTGGCCAGGAACTGGTTACAGATGGCGATGTGGCCGAGCAGACGGTAGTATGCACCATAGACGATGGTGTTGCTGGAAGACCATGTGCAGGCGATGAGGTCACCGATCGAACCACCTTCGTCGTTAGGCCAGATCCAGGTCAGCTCGTCGGTGGGGAACTCGCCGAGGGTGAAGATTGTACGCAGGTAGGCGGAAGTACCGGGGTCGAGACCGCCTACGTATGATGAACCGGCACCGGAGATACCGCTGACAGCGATACCGGAGTAGCAGATGCCGAGGGCGTTAGCCTTGAAGTTGGGGTCAGAGGTGTTGACCAGGTTGGGGTCGTTGGGCTCCAGGTCGAGGTCTCCCACGCAGGAGGTCATGCCAAGGCCGAGGGCAACGCCACCAAACAATAGATATTTTTTGAGATTCATTGTTAGATTCAGTTTTAGATGTTCAACCTTGACCGGATTAGAAGTTGGCGACTACGCCGAGCGACCAAGTGGTGGCGCGGGGATAGATGTTGCCGTCCACGCCGGAGAACACTTCAGGATCGAGACCCTTGTACTTGGTGATGACGAAGGGATTCTGAACGGCAGCGAAGATGCGGAGCTTCAGGTTGTCGTTGAGGAGGTTTTCGAATGTGTAACCGAGGTTGATGTTGTCGCAACGCAGGAATGAGGCGTTACGCAGCCAGTAGTCGGAGTAAGAGAAGTTGGTATCGGTTGTGTCGTAGTAGTAGTCGGCCACCCAGAGGTTGCTGAGCTGGTTGTTACGGAACATACCGCTCATGTCTGTACCGCTGCGGAGAGCGTCGGCATACATGTAGTTGCCGATGGATGCGCGGAGAGTGAAGCCGAAGTCCCACTGCTTGTAGCGGAAGTTTGAGCCGAAGGTCATGGTCACCTTGGGATCCTTGGAGTAGCGTACAACCTTGTCTTTGGGGTCGATCACACCGTCGCCGTTCTGGTCAACGTATGCGCCGGGGATGGGGTTGCCGTCAGCTCCGTAAACCTGCTGGAAGAGGTTGAAGGAGTATGCGGGATAGCCTTCCTTCTGGATCTGGACGTTACCGCCGGTACCGCCACCGCCACCGCCGACTTCGAAGGTCAGGCCGTTGAGGTCAGTGATTTCGTTGTGGTTCCAGCCTACGTTGTAGGAGAGGGTCCAGGTGAAGTCATCTGTAACGATGGGCTTGGCGTTGATAGCGAACTCGATACCGTAGTTCTCCATCTTACCGATGTTCTGGGGCAGGTAAGCCACAGTAGAGGAACCGGCAGCGACGGGCACGGTAGAGAGGAGGTCGCGGGTGTTACGCTTGTAGTATTCGATGGCACCGGTGATGCGGTTGTTGAAGAAACCGAAGTCGATACCGGCGTTCCATGTCTCGGTGGTCTCCCACTTCAGGTCGGGGTTGTATCCGTCGGGGAAGTAGGGTGTAAGCCATCCGCCCATACCGTTGGTGTAGTAAGAACCGGGGGAGGAAACGGTGTAGGTGGGGATGTAGTTGTAGTAGTTACCTACAGCCTGCTGACCTGTCTCACCCCAGCCTGCGCGGAGCTTAAGGTCGGAGAGCCAGCCTGCGGCGTCAGCCATGAAGGCTTCGTCGTTGATGCGCCATCCGAGGGCAACGGCGGGGAAGACACCCCAGCGGTTGTCTTTGGAGAAGCGGGAGGTGGCATCGCCACGGACGGTGGCGGTCAGGAGGTAGCGTTCCTTGAAGGTGTAGTTCACACGGCCGAAGAACGAGAGGAGCTGGAGGTGGTTCTTCCAGTGGTAGTTGCCGTTGGCATCGATGTCATCAGCCTGGAAAGGCTTGCCGACCTGGTCGGCGGTAGCGGGGTTCCAGTTGAGGGTGTAGGTTCCGTCAGCGTTGGCGATAGCGGAAGAGAGACCCTGGGTGGTAGCTTTACCCTGGATGGAGTTCGAACCGTCGTTCCAGCCGTTGGCGGCGTCACGCGACCAGGTGTAACCGGCGGTAGCGTCGAGCATAGACTTGATGGCCTCGAATTCCTTCTTGTAGTTGAGGTAGAACTCGAGAAGGGTGTTGGAACGGAAAGCGTACTGCTGACGTGAAGAGCCGCCGCCGTAGTTGTTGGGAAGATCTTTCCATGCCATGTGAGAGTTGGCCTCAACGATATAGTAGTCGTTGGACTTGGTCACGTCGTAACCGAGGTTGAGGTTGGCGTGGAGTTCGGGGAGGAAGTGGAAAGAGTAGTCAAACTGGATGTTACCGTTTGAACGGTAAACATTGGAGTAGTTCTTGGTCTGGTCGATGGTGGCGACGGGGTTGTAGGTCGCGTTGTTCTCGAGGTTCACGAGGCCGCCGGAGAGGGTCCAGGGCTCGGTGTAGCCGTTGAAGAGGTAGCCGAAGCCGGAGGTGCCGCCGGTGATGGGCTGGTAGTTACGGACGGGGAGGGTCGGGTTGTAAGATACAGCCTGGCCGATTGCGCCACTCTGGCCCCAGTTGTTACGTACATAGAAACCTTTGACCTTGGCGTTGATCGACAGATGGTCGTTGAAGAACTTCGGGGTCAGGGCGAGACCTACGGTGACGCGGTCCATTGATGAGGCTTCGAGGATACCGTTGTTGTTGGTGTAGGAAACATCGACGCGGTAGGGAAGCACACCTGCGGTACCGGCGACAGCCAGAGAGTAGTCAGAGCTTACTGCAGTGCGGAAAATCTGGTCCTGCCAGTCGGTGTTGGTGTCGCCGAGGTAACCGGCGGCAGCGGAGTTCTGACCGAACTTGTTGTAGACGAGTTCGCGGAACTGACCGGCGTTCATCACGTCTGCGGTGCGGCGGGCGTAGTCAATGTAAAGGTTTGCGGTGAAGGTCACCTGGGGCTTGCCGGAGCGGCCCTTCTTGGTGGTGATGATGATCACACCGTTGGATGCACGCGAACCGTAGATGGCGGTTGCGGAAGCGTCCTTGAGGATGGTCATTGATTCGATTGACTCGGGGTTGATCATGGCGAGGGGTGAACCCATACCGAGGGGGGTGTCGGCAGACAGGGGCACACCGTCAAGCACGATCAGAGGGTCGTTGGAAGCTGACAGAGAGGCACCACCACGGATACGGATATCAGCGGCGCCTGAGGGGCCTCCGGAGGTGGTCACAACCACACCGGGGGTCTGACCAACGAGCATGTCCTGCACGGAGGTTGCGAGACCGGCCTCGATTTCGTCGGGCTTCACGATTGCCACAGAACCGGTGGCGTCTTGTTTTCTCACGGTACCGTAACCGATGGCTACGACTTCGTTGAGCATGACGGAGTTCTCCTTCATCTCAACGTTCACGGTGGTGCGTCCTTCGACGGGGATACGCTGTGTGTCGTAGCCGACGTAAGACACAACGAGGATGGCGTTGGAGGCAACCTTGATGGTGTAGTTACCGTCGATGTCGGTAGACGCACCGTTAGTTGTCCCTTCAGCGAGCACGCTGGCACCGATAAGCGGTTCACCTTGAGGGTCGGTGACCGTACCGCTTACGGTAATCGACTGCGCGTTGACACCAATGGCCATCAGCAGTCCCACCATAAGAAATAGGAATTTCTTGGCGATTCCTGTTTGTGAATGTTTCATTTAAGGATAATTTGAAATTAATGATTTTCAGGTCTTTCGATACTTAAGGATTCCACGAGGACGCGTCATTGCGTGGCAGGGATGGCCTGGAGGCGGTCCCCTGGGAGCTGGTCACTGACCGGGAGGCAAAGAGAGTTTGTAAGTGGCATCGTTTTTCCGGCACTGTTAAGGCTCTATGCTTCTACACATACTAATAGAATCACTCGCAAAATTATTAAAAAGCTTTAACAAATCATCGTTTTTTTTGGCCTAACTCACCCTTAATGGCGTTAAAAAAAGTTAATTAACTAATTCACAACGAATTAACATTTTTAATAAATTTTAATAACGCAAGGAAAGGGGATGCAATATTTGCCGGAATATTAAACTTTTGGTAACTTTGCCTGTCAAAATTATCCATTACCTGACTGACCTAATGATGAAACGGCTGACAGGGCTGCTGATGGCCCTCGCGATCGCGGCCGCACCGCTGGCGGCGGCTGCTCCGGTATGGGAGGAGGTTACTTCCCCCCAGACGGCTGTCGTGCAGTCGTTCGACATGGAGAGCCAGACTGAGGTGGTTGTCAAGGACGGGTATATCTACATCTGGTCGCAGCGGCCGGTGACCGTCAAGCTGTTCTCGATCCTGGGTCAGCAGATTCACCAGGATACTGTCCCGGCAGGCATCCACCGCCTGAAGCTCAATTCCAAAGGGATTTTCATCCTCAAAGCCGGCTCGCTGACCAAGCGCGTCACCCTCTGACCTCGCCGATTCCGCCGCCGATTCCGCCGATTCCCTCGCTGATTCCCATTCCTCCCAAAATTCCCAACCCTCCCAAAACTCCCATTCCTCATCCAATATCCCCTCTTGTAGGGACGCGCCGCGGCGCGTCCGCGCCAACCCTACCCTTTTTGCCGTAAAAAGTCTCACGCAGATTCCGCAGATACGCAGATTATTCGCAGATTAAGAGGATTTTCCGGGAAGGTCTCACAGATTTCACAGATTACACAGAAACCATCCGTGATGAAAACCGTCCGGATGGTTTCTGTGTAATCTGTGTAATCTGTGAGACCCTTATCCTCGAATAATCTGCGGGAAATCTGCGTATCTGCGGAATCTGCGTGAGACTTTTTGGGAATTATGGGAGGGATGGGAGGATTGGGAATTTTGGGAGGAGTGGGAGGGGCGGGGTCAGGGGAAGAGGGAGAGCTGGGTGGGGGGAAGGAGGCGGAAGGTGAGGCGGTGGTGGGGGGAGGGGCCGTGGGCGGCGATGGCGGCTCGGTGGTCGGGGGTGGGGTAACCTTTGTTGACGGCCCAGTTGTAGTCGGGGTATTCGTCGTGGAGGTGGCGCATGATTTCGTCGCGGTGGGTCTTGGCGAGGATGGAGGCTGCGGCGATGTTGCCGTAGCGGCTGTCTCCTTTGACGAAGGTCTGCCAGGGGATGTCGCGCCAGGGGTGGAATTTGTTGCCGTCGACGATGACCGATGCTGGGGTCTGCCGCCGGTCGGAGCAGGCTATAATCGCGCCGGGATGGGCATCAGGGCCTGAGCAGAGGGCGTCGAGGGCGCGGTGCATGGCGGTGATGGAGGCGCGGAGAATGTTGATTTTGTCTATTTCCCCGGGGGTGCAGGCGGCTACGGCCCAGGCGATGGCTTCGCGCTCGATGATGGGGCGCAGGGCTTCGCGCCGGGCTTCGGTGACCTGTTTGGAGTCGTTGAGCCAAGGGTGGGAGAAGTCGTCGGGGAGGATGACGGCGGCGGCCACTACGGGGCCTGCGAGGCATCCTCGGCCGGCTTCGTCGCAGCCGGCCTCGCGGTTTCCGGGGGTATGGAAGGGGAGCAAGTCGGGAGGATTGAGGGGGATGGGAAAATCGGGAGGATTGGGAAATATGGGAGTTTTGGGGGGAGGGGGAATCCCGGGAGGATTTCGGAGAGAGTCGGGTGGAGGCCTGAGGAACTTTCCGAGGAAAGTCGGGAGGGAGGCCTAAGGGGAGGCCCGGGGGAATCAGAGGGGGCGGCGGAAGGCGCGGCGGCGTTTGTGAAGGCGGGTGTCGAAGTAGTCCCACTGGCCGCGGACTTTGTCGTTGCCGGCAAGTTCGGGGTTGGTCTCGGCGTGTTTGAAACCGGCCTTGATATAATGGGGGATGAGGTCGGCGAAGAGGAGGGCGTTGACCCCTTTGTTCTGGTATTCGGGCTTGACGGCGATGAGGAGGAGGTCAACGATGTCGGATTTGCCGCGCAGCACTTTCAGCAGGTGCCACCACCCGGTGGGGAGCAGGCGGCCACGGGATTTCTGGAGGGCTTTCGAGAATGACTGGATGGAGATACCGACGGCCACAAGGCGGTCTTCGCTGTCGACCACGACGGTGACGAAGTCGAGGTTGAGGATGCCGAGGTACATGTCGATGTAATACTCTATCTGGCGGGGTGTCAGGGGTGAGTAGCCGTAGAGGTTGTCATACGCCTCGTTGATAAGCTCGAAGAGGGCCACGCCATATTCCTCCTTGATTTTCTTGCGGGAGGTGTATTTCTTCACCCTGAGGTTGTTGCGGGTCTTGACAATCTCGGCCACGCGGGCGTATTTCTCGGGTATGCGGTCAGGGACGGCGATGGCCATCTCGACCCATTCAGCCTCGGGGGTGAAGCCCATCCGCTCCATATGGCGGGGATAGTAGGGGTGGTTGTAGATGGTGGCCATTGTGCCGAGCTGGTCGAAACCCTCGACCAGCATGCCTTCGTGGTCCATGTCGGTGAAACCCATCGGGCCGAGCATTGAGGTCATGCCCTTCTCCTTTCCCCAGGCTCCACAGGCCTCGAAGAGGGCATCGACCACCTCGGGGTCGTCGATGAAGTCGACGAAGCCGAAGCGGAGGGTCTTCGCGCCGGTGCGCTCATTGACGGCGTTGTTGATTATCCCGGCGATGCGCCCCGCCGGCTTCCCGTCTCGGTAGGCCATGAAGCATTGCGCCTCGCAGAAGTCGAAGGCGGGGTTGACTTTAGGGGAGAGGGTGTTGACATCGTCGTGGATGAGGGCGGGGACGTAGTATTCGTTCCCCTCGTAGAGGTCTATGCCGAATTTTACGAATTTGCGGAGTTGTGATCTTGTGGGCTCAATGGCGCGGATTTCAACGCTCATATTCTTCAGATTGTTGACAGTTGGGTTAAAGATTAGAGGGCAGGCGCTTTCCAGCAGAGCCAGCCGAGGATTAGGGCCATGATGGCCAGGAATGTGATGATGGTGAGGTAGAGGCGTCGGTTGGAGTCACCGGAGAGGGCCATCTTGAGGTCCTGCACGTCGCGGAAGCGGCGGCGGGGGTCGTCGCTGAGACAGCGGTCGGCCACCCGCGAGTAGCGCGACAGGGAGGCCTGGGAGGGCTGGTCAGCCTGTCCCTCGACAGGCTTGTAGGCATCGAGGGCGGCACGCAGCACACGGCCATAGTTGCGGATATCCTCCGACGCGTCGGTGGGTGTCAGATGCTCCCGCTGGTCGAAACCGACATCAATCAGCTTGAGGTTGCGGATATTCTCGGTGAAGATGATGGTTTCGGGGGTTGCTTCATAGTGAACAATAGCGCCATGAGCTTTATATCCGGCAATGGTGTCAAAACTGATACCATTGAAGTGGGGTTGTCCGGCGCGGAATTCGTATAATTTCTTATCTATACTTATTTCGGTTTCATTTCCAGTAGAAACAGCAGCTTTCAGCCAGCGGAGAAATTTAACCATGGCTACTCCGTCGCGTTTCATTGCGCGATGGAAGCCTTCTATTTCTGTCTCATTCTTTATCGCTTTTAAAAAAAGTACAGGCGAAGGAGCTATTTTTATTAAGGAATGGGCGCAGGCTGCTGCATGGACAGCGGCATTGATATTAGCTGACAACAGGAGTTTGCCGGTAAAATCTTTTAAATCTTTTTCAATTGTTGAATAAGGCCTTACTTTAATTTCGTTTTCTGTTAGATAGTCTTTTACTTCATCTGGCAGTTTATTCTCTATTATATATAAGGTAGAACTATATTCCGTGATGAGAAGGTAACTTACAAATACCGGATTGCAGTGTACGTCACTTCCCCGTAAGTTTAGGGTCCATGCCACTTCATCCAGTGCGGAAATTAAAATGCCTGTGCAACTGTTACGACGGATTGCTTCTCGTATTTGAGTGATTTTATCCTTGCAACTGAGACCGGCATATTTCAATTCATGTATAAACACTTTGTTATCGGGCAATGCAGGCCGATCTGTCCATAATTCATTGAATGGATCGGGAGCAAGGGTTAAGTGTATCTGTTTTTTTTCTAATTCTTTCTGTAAGTTGCTTGTTTCTTGATAGCTGTTCACCCAGCCGTCTATACCCACATTGTCTTCCACATCAAATATATGCTGAATATCCGCTACTACATTGACCAGCGGATCATCTTCATAACCGAG
>OMDV01000163.1_pt1 | contig 16653 bp, 15 predicted proteins | sample 1673671 | NCBI WGS metagenome assembly OMDV01 (sample SAMEA103958118, study PRJEB25191) | human gut metagenome | reverse complement strand
CGCAGATGCCGTGCCGCAGCCGCCGGAGCGGTGCTTAAGCCGTCAGGCGGGAATTATGCGGTATTGCCTCAAATCTTTTTAACAAAAACTTTCTGCCCCAGCCCCCAACCGCTACTTGCAATTTGCCAAACGGTATAGTATAATACTTAAAGCGGACAGGGCTGTATATTGCGCTGTTTTGCATACGGATGTGGGCCCCGTGCGCAGGAGCCCTGTGAACCATGTCAGGCGGGGAACCGAGCAGCATTAAGCGGTGGTCTCCTGGTGCTGCGGTCAGTCCGCATTCGTATGCAAAGCAGCGCAGCCGCGGGGCACACCCCGCGCGGGCCTTGTCCCTTTTTCTATGCCGCAAAATATTTTACAGGGGGTGGTTGCATTGTACCGTGCGCTGTACCGCAAGTGGCGTCCGCGCAAGTTTGCGGATGTTGTTGGCCAGGAAGCCATCGTAACGGCCCTGCAAAACCAGATCGCCGCCGGGCGCATTGGCCATGCCTACCTGTTTACCGGCACCCGCGGCACCGGCAAAACCACCTGCGCCCGTATCCTCGCCAAGGCGGTCAACTGCGAGCATCCTGTGGACGGCGCGCCCTGCTGCCAGTGCGACAGCTGCCGGGGCATCGACGCCGGTACGCTACTGGATGTGACGGAGCTGGACGCCGCCTCCAACGGCAGCGTCAACGACGCCCGCAGCCTGCGGGAGGAGGCCGTCTACCCGCCGGCGGTGCTGCAAAAGCGCGTCTACATCATCGATGAGGTGCATATGCTCTCCCGCGACGCCTTCAACGCCCTGCTGAAGATCATGGAGGAGCCGCCCGCCCACCTGCTGTTTATTCTGGCCACCACCGAGATCCAGAAGGTCCCGGCCACCATACTCTCCCGCTGCCAGCGGTTCAATTTCAAGCGCATCCTGCCCCACGATATGGAGCAGCAGCTGCTGAAGGTGGCGAAGGCCGAAGCCATCGACCTGACCCCGGACGGGGCGGACCTGCTGGCCCGCATGGCCAACGGTGCGCTGCGCGACGCGCTCAGCCTGCTGGACCAGTGCCGTGCCGCCGGCGCGGTCGTGGACGGCCGCAGCGTGCTGGACACGCTGGGACTGGCCGGCAGCACCCAGACGGTGCAGCTCATGCGCCTGCTCCTGGCGCGTCAGGGGGGCGACGCTTTGGCGCTGCTGGACCAGCTGTACCGGGGCGGCAAGGATGTGGGCGCGCTGCTGGGCGAGCTCAGCGACCTCTGCCGGGATATGACCGTTCTGGCCGCCGCGCCGGAGGGCGGCGCCGCCCTGCTGGGCGGCCTGTATGACCGCAAGACCCTCTCTGAACTGACGGCGGAGATCCCCATGCGCCGCCTGCTCTATATGACCGATACCATCCAGCGCACCGCCGCGGCCCTGCCCCGGAGCATCCGCCAGCGGACGGATGCCGAGCTGTGCCTGCTGCGTCTGTGCGACGAGAGCCTTTCCAACGACACGGAGGCTCTGGCGGACCGCGTCTCCGCCCTGGAGGACGCCTTGAAGAAGGGCGTCGTCCCGGCGGAAAGACCCGCCGCCCGTCCGGCGGCTGCGCCGACTCCGCCGCCCCGGCGCGAAGCGCCCCCGATCCCGCAGGAGACATCTCCCGCACCGGTACCCACGCCGGCCCCCATGGCCCCCGCACCTCCGGCCCCTGCGCCAGAGCGTACCTCGGCGGCGCCCGCCGCCGGCGGTGACAGCCAGGTCTGGGCCGCGCTTATCGAGCACTACAAGGGGCCCCTGACCATCCCCGACCGGGTATGGCTGAACCAGGCGACAGGTACGCTGGAGGGGGATGTGCTCACCGTTTCCTGTGCCAACGATCTGGTGAAGCAGCAGCTCAGCCGCAAGGCCATCGAGGACGTGCTCTGCGGCGTCACCAGCCGCCATGTGGGCCGTCCCGTCCGGGTGCAGTTCACCGTAGGCGGCGGCCCCGCCGCGCCCGTGCGGCGCGCCCCGGTCCGCCCCGCGCCCCGGCCCACGCCCGCCCCGTCGGCGGACGACTATGAGCGCCCGCCCCTGCCGGAGGAGGCGCCGCCCGCCCCGCCGGACCTGCCGCCCTGGGAGGTGCCGGCTCCCCACAGGGACAAGCTGGACGAGTTGGTGGAAAACGCCAAACAGCTGGACAATTTTCGCATCAAATAAGCCGACAGGTCATGCTGAGCGCACCGGTGTCTCACATGGAACACACCAATGTTACACAAAGAGCGCATCGGTATTACACATGGGTAAACCGATGCTGCACATAAGATGTCCGATAGTTTACACTGGCAAAATGAACAGATCGATATAAAGGAGAAACGAATATGGCAAAGGGATACAGCGCCCGCAGGGGCTTTACCGGCGGTGCCGGGATGATGCAGCAGCAGGCGCAGATGCAGCAAAAACTGCTGAAAATGCAGCAGGATATGGCAAAAGCGCAGGAAGAAGTTGAAAAAACGGAGTTCACCGCCTCTGTGGGCGGCGGCGCGGTAACGGCAGTGGTCACCGGCAAAAAGGAGCTGACCAAGCTGACCATCAAGCCCGACGTCATCGACCCGGAGGATGCCGAAATGTTGCAGGATCTGGTCATTTCTGCGGTAAATGAGGCACTTCGGCAGGCAGATGATGCCATGAACAGCTCCATGAGCTCACTCACCGGCGGATTGAACATCCCCGGCCTGGGCCTGTAAACCGTGATATAAAAAATCTCCCCGGAGGGGGAGATTTTTTTATCCGAAATAGGCCACCAGCAGGTCCGTGACCACGCCGTAGCTCTTGCTGCCGTCCGTATCGCCGTTGCTTTTGAGAAAGCCGTCATACACGGTGTCCGAGACCTTTGAGACAACGCCCCGGAACTGCGCCCAGTAGGCGTTGTCCGCCCGCAAGTCGGCCACCACCGTGTCCGGCAGGGCGTCCCGTATGGTCTGCCACGCCTCCCGGTCGGCGCTGTACAGAGCGTTGGACAGATACCCGAACCCCGTCAGCCAGCCGGAGTAACGGTACCCCGTATCCTCTGACCGGACAGCGGCCAGTATGCCGATGAAATTGCACGCCTCCTCCGCCGTGACGCCCCGCTGGTGCGCCAGCTCATGGCATACAGTGGCCGGCAGAAAGGCCGCCGGACTGTCCATGTTGACGTTTGGCTCGCCGGTGAAGGGGAAGTAGAACCCGGTGAAGCGCAGGGCACTCAGCGCCCGGGAGCAGCCGAAGCCCTTGGCACCGCCCGTTTCCGCCCGCAGGAACGGGAACTCGCCGCAGAGCACATCCAGCGCGGAGGCGCTCCGGTTCAGCACCGCCTGCCGGTCCAGCGTGCAGACACCGCTTTCATCTCTGGGGACGTCATCGGCGCAGGCGGCCAGATTGCCGGCAAAATAGGCCGTTACCTCCGCCAGCGTCTCCGCCGTGGAAGGCCGGGCATGGATGCCGCTTTTCTCCTGGAAGCTGTCGGTATTGTACCCGATGCCCCAGGTGAGGCAAAAGCCGGCGTACACCGTCAGCACGGCGCAGAGGGCGGTGAGCGTCAGGCGCAGGGCCATGCCCCAACGGCGGCCCCGCGCGGCGATGATGCGCCGGGGTACGTTGGCCAGCCACAGTATGGCGCAGAACACCGCCGTCAAGATCAGGACCTCACCTACGGAGAGCGTCAACCTCCCACACAGCCGCCCCAGCCACTGCTCCGCCGGCAGCACGGCGCCGTACCACAGCCAGTTCATGGCCGCGCGGCTGGTGCGCAGGACGAAATACGCGGCAAAGAACACCGCCAGCGCAATACACCAGCGGCACAGGGCGCGGCGGCTCATAGGGGCAGGGCCCTGCCGGTGAAGCACATGACGCAGTGGGCGCGGACGATGACCTTGCCGGTCTCGTCGGTCATCTCGGCGGAGCAGAAGGCCAGCTTGCCGCCCAGGCGGTCCACCTTGCCCACGGTGGTCAGGGTGCTGCCGGCGGCCGCGGCGGACAGGTAATCGATGGTGGCGTTCACCGTGACTACCATCTCCTGCCGCAGCGTCATAATGGCCATGCCCATGGCCACATCGCACAGCGAGAACAGGATGCCGCCGTGGGCGCCGCCCCAGCGGTTCAGACTTTCGGTGTGCATGGGCAGCGTTACGGTGGCGGTGCCGTCGTCCAGGTCGGTGGTCCGCATAAAGTTGTGGGTGAGAAACGGCTCCTGGTCGTTGCCGAAGACCATCAGCTTATCGTAGAGGTCTTTTGTCATGGGGGTGCTCCTTTCAAAGAAAAAGCAGGCGGGCTGCGTGCCCGCCTGCCTGCCATATCACGCGGGATCTTTGGGTTCGGGCGCGGGCGTGTCCTCCGGAGGTGCGTCCTTGGCCCGACCCACATAGGCGTAGGCCTCCGTGGGCATATTCCGCTTCCGCAGCCGGCGGTCCATCAGGAATTTCAGCAGTTCCTGTATGCAGGCGAACACCGGCACGCCGATGAACATACCCAGCACGCCGGCGAAGCCGCCGCCCACCAGGATGGCCACGATGACCCAGAAGCTGGAGATGCCCGTGGCGTCGCCCAGAATTTTGGGCCCCAGGATGTTGCCGTCAAATTGCTGGAGGATCACGATGAAGATCACGAACACCAGACATTGCTTGGGGCTGACCAGCAGGATCAGGAATGCCGACGGCACCGCACCCAGGAAGGGCCCGAAGAAGGGGATCACGTTGGTCACGCCCACCACCACGCTGACCAGCGGCGTGTAGGGCATTTTCAGGATGGAGCAGCAGATAAAGCACAGGATGCCGATGATGAGGGAGTCCAGCAGCTTGCCGCGGACAAAGCCGGAGAAGATGGCGTTCACCCGCTGGGTGCCGCGCATGACCGCGTCGGCATTTTCCTCCGGCAGCGCGGCGTAGACCGCCTTGCAGCAGCGAGCCAGGCTCTTTTCCTTCATGCCCATCAGATAGATGGACACGATGATGCCCACGATCAGGTCAAAGGCAAAGCCCACCGCGCCGCGGATGCCGCTCCAGATACCGTTGGTCAGCGGCACAATGGCCTTCTGGGCCCAGGGCAGCACCTTGTCGGTCAAAAAGGCCATGCCGTCGGTATAGCGCTCGGTGATGAGCCCCGCCAGCCAGACACCGATCCCACTGTCGTTCTCCAGCAGGTCGTTGGCCCAGCGATAGACCTTGCGGTAGTAGGACTCGGCGTTGTTGATGAGGGTGGTCACGCTGTCCACCACCTGGGGCACCAGCACGCTCATCAGCAGATACAGCAGGAAGAGGACCACGGCCTCGGTCAGCAGGATGCTCACCAGCCGCAGCGCGCCTGACGGCTGCTTCAGCTCTTTTTTGAGGAGCTTTTTCCACAGCGCCGCGATGGCCCGTTCCAGACAGGACATGATGGGCGTCAGCAGATAGGCGATGGCAAAGCCGTACAGCACCGGCGCCAGGATGGATGCCAGCTTGGACACGAACTGCTGCAGCGTTCCCGCCTGATAGAAGGTGTCGTAGAACACCAGCACGGCACATACGGTCAAAAAGGCCGTCAGCCCCCATTTGAAATACTGCGTTCGCTTCATGGCAGGACCTCCCACTGCTGTTTTTTCTATCATACCCGTATACGCGGCGTTTTGCAACAATTTTCGAACACAAACACCCGCGGCGGAATGTGTATTGCAATCCCGCCGCAACTGTGGTATCATACTCGGACAACCCCGCGCAAAATGCGAGAATTACGATGGTATGGAAGGGTGTCCCTATGAAAAAGCTCTTGTTTATCGTCAATCCCCGTGCGGGAAAGACAAAATCCCGCGCCCCGCTGTTCGATGCCGTGGCGCAGTTCTCCCGTGCCGGCTATCTGGTACGGGTCTATATCACCGAGGCGGGCGGCCAAGCCCGCGATATCACCGCACGGTGGGGCGGACAGTATGACATGGTGGTCTGTGCCGGAGGCGACGGCACGCTGAACGAGACGCTGTCCGGGCTTATGCAGCTGGAGCAGCGGCCCCTGCTGGGCTATCTGCCCTGCGGCAGCACCAACGACTTTGCCATGAGCCTGCATCTTCACACCATGCTGCCCGCCGCGGCAGAGGCGGCCGCCACCGGCACGCCCTGCCCCCTGGACGTGGGGCGGCATAACGACCGCTATTTCGCCTATGTGGCCTCCTTTGGGGCCTTTACCCGGTCCTCCTACTCCGCCACCCAGGCGGCCAAGAACGCCCTGGGCCATTTTGCCTACATTCTGGAGGGGCTGGGCGATCTGGACTCCCTGCGGCCCTACCGCTGCGCGGTGGATGCCGATGGTGAGCGCTTTGAGGGGGAGTTCATTTTCGGCGCTGTGTGCAATTCCACCTCCTTGGGCGGCCTGGTGAAGCTGGATCCCTCCCGTGTACGGATGGACGACGGGAAATTCGAACTGCTGCTGCTCCGTATGCCAAAGACGGCACTGGATCTGCAGAACCTCATTACCGCCATGACCCGTATGCAGTACGACTATCCCGGCGTGATACTGCGCCATGTCCGGCGCGTTACCCTGACCACCGAGGAGAACCTCCCCTGGTCCCTGGACGGTGAATACTGCCCCAGTGCGCCCCGCGTGGAGATCGAAAACCTCCCCGCTGCCATCCAGCTGGTCCGCTGAGGCCGAAACAAGTTGAAAAGACCCGCCATCGGCGGGTCTTTTTCTATGCACGCTGCAATTGTGCGGCGAAAATATACGGATCGCGATCAGAAGGACACCATTTCCGGGTCCGGCTTGGTGGTGGCGGCGATGGAGGTGACGTACAGCACGGGGCCTTCGCCCTGATAGGCGTCACAGGCCTCCTTCTTCACTGTGGCGTGTATCTTCACCCACTGCTTGTCCTTATACTGCTCCAGCCCTTCGCCGCGGCACACCAGGGCCAGGAACTGCATATCCTTGTCGCAGCACACCATGGCGAAGCGTCCCGGGCAGTGCACGCCCTTGAACTTTTTGGAGTGGCACATCAGCGCCTTGAAGGACACCTCCACGCCCTCGTAGCGTCCCGGGTTGTCCATCATGTCCACATACCAGATGCCGTAGTCCTCGTCCGGCACCTCCAGCTTGCCGCCGGTCAGGTCGAAGGGCGACATCTCCGGCGTGACGTACTCCTCGCTGGTGCCGTCCTCGTTTTCCAGGTAGATATCCGCCCGGCGGTTGGCCATCCGCAGGTTGCGGCTGCGAAGCTGGGCGCGCAGCTGCTCATTGCAGCGGTTGAAGATCAGCATATCGCAGTTGGTGATCTTCTCCATCATCAGCTGCCCCATGTTCTTCAGATACATCTCGAAGGTCGTGGCGTCCACCAGGCACATGATCTGATAGAGTATCCAGTTGGCGGGCAGTCCTTCGCGGTACAGCTTCTCCATGCTCCACATACCGTTGTACTCCACGATGACCTGCTTGGGCCGGTACTGCTTTTCCAGCTTCTTCAGAAAGTCCGGTGTCAGCTGCGCCTCGTCCTCCACGGTATAGGTGAATACGTTGCCCAGTACCTTGGGATCATAGCCGTTTTCGCCCTCCTCGCAGCACAGCAGCAGCGTCCGATCCTCGGCGGCAAAACCGTCCCGCAGGATGCCGTTGATGAACTCGGTCTTGCCGGCGTCCAGAAATCCGGCGATGAGGTAAACAGGAATATCCATGTCAGCCACTCCTTACAGTCCGAACAGCTGAGAGAGCTTATCCTCTTTCAGCTGGGAGCCGATCACACAGATACGGCCGGTGTAGTCCGCCGGACCGCGCCGCACCTGGTGCTCCTCAGGCACAAAGTCATAGTGCAGCCACTGGCCGCCGTCGGCGGCAGCCACGATACCCTTGGCCCGCAGGATCGCGCCGTATTCGCCGCTGTCCAGCGCTGTCAGGATGTGCTCCAGCTCCGCTTCGGAGTAGGCCTTCACCGTCTCCGTGCCCCAGCTGGTGAATACCTCGTCGGCGTGATGATGGTGATGGTGGCAGCCGCAGTGGGGATCATCGCATTCCTCGCCGTCGTGGTGATGGTGGTGATGATCGTGGTCATGCTCGTCCTCATCGTGGTGATGATGGCAGCAGTGCTCATGGTCGTGGTCGTCGTCATCGTCATCATCATCATGGTCATGGTGATGGCAGCAATGGTCATGATCGTGCTCATCCTCGTCATGGTGGTGATGGTGGTGCTCATGCTCGTGCTCCGCCTCATCCGCCTCGTGCTCAGCGCGCATATGCGCCAGCAGCTCGTCCGCCAGAGAGACCTTTTCGATGGCGCTGAGGATGGTCATGCCGTCCAGCTGATCCCAGGGCGTGGTCAGGATGGCGGCATTGGGATTCTTCTCCCGCAGCAGCGCCACGGCGGCCTCCAGCTTCTCCTGGCTCAGCCGTTGGGTGCGGGAGAGGATGATGGTGCCGGCGGACTCGATCTGGTTGTTATAGAACTCGCCGAAGTTCTTCATATACACCTTCACCTTGCCGGCGTCGGCCACGGTGACAAAGGAGTTCAGCTTCATATCCGGAATATCCGCCACGGTGTTCTCCACCGCCACGATGACGTCGCTGAGCTTGCCCACGCCGGAGGGCTCGATGAGGATGCGGTCCGGCTGGAACTGCTCCTTCACCTCCCGCAGGGCCTTGCCGAAGTCGCCCACCAGAGAGCAGCAGATGCACCCGGAGGACATTTCACTGATCTGCACGCCGGAGTCCTTCAGGAACCCACCGTCAATGCTGATCTCACCGAACTCGTTTTCGATCAGTACCAGCTTCTCGCCGGGGAAGGCCTCGGCCAGCAGCTTCTTGATAAGAGTCGTCTTACCTGCGCCCAAGAATCCGGAAACGATGTCGATCTTTGTCATAGAAAAAACCTTCTTTTCTCTGCCGCCCACTGCGGCGTAAATTTTGTTCCGTGCCCCGCGTTCGCCGTTCAGAGGACGAAAAAAGGGGGCGGGGACGTTTTTCACCTATATAATATCCCATTTTTTGAAAAATGCAAGTCCCGCCGTTAAAAACCGCGCGGCGGGCACACGATGCCCGCCGCGCTTTTGTCATTCGCCGATCCGGTTTAGGATCAGCTGACTGAGCGACGCTGCCAGCGCCCGGTCGTACCGCCGCGTCTCCACGGCACCGTCCATCTGCCCGTCCTCATCCACCCGGCCGCTTTCGTTGTGGCCGCCGTTCAGGTCATCTTTGGCGCTGCCGGTGTCCGTGCCGTTGGTGTCCGGCTGTGTGGTGATGCTGCCGTTGGGTGTGGTGTCCGGCGCGGCGCCGTTTGTCTTGTCGTCTGCCGCGCCGCAGGCCGCCAGCGTCACCGCCAGCATCACTGCCGCCGCCAGTGCAGCGAGTCGATCTGTCATATCTTTTTTCCTCCTTTTTCCATATGCGTCGGCCGATCCGCGCAAAGACACGCGCACATGCGCGGAGAACAGCCGCCGCCAAACGTAGGTTTTGCCGCGGGCGGTTTTATAGCCCCGACACTTTTTGCCTTTTGCATCATTTGTACAGGAGAAGCCGTATCTTTTGTGGCGGAAGTATTGCATTTTCCGAAAAACCATGATATGATTTTTTCTACCTCAGCGATGGGTAAATGTTTGATTACGAACCGTGTTATTTGCTTAGGACATAACGACTTGAACATAGATGGAGGACGATATATCATGCAGAAGCTGGAAAAGCAGTATCATATCCACTGCGCCGAAGGCGACGTGGGTCGCTATGTTATTCTTCCCGGCGACCCCGGCCGCTGTGAAAAGATCGCCGAGCTGTTCGACGACGCGCACTTTGTTTCTCAGAACCGCGAGTACACCATCTATACCGGTACGCTGCTGGGGGAGAAGGTCTCCGTCTGCTCCACCGGTATCGGCGGGCCCTCCGCCTCCATCGCCATGGAGGAGCTGCACAACATCGGCGCTGACACGTTTATCCGCGTAGGGACCTGCGGCGGAATCGAGCTGGATGTCCGCAGCGGCGACGTGGTGGTCGCCACCGGCGCGATCCGCTTTGAGCATACCAGCCGGGAATATGCCCCCATTGAGTACCCCGCGGTGGCGAACTTCGAGGTCACCACCGCGCTGGTCCAGGCGGCCAGGGCGCTGGGCAAGCGCACACAGGTGGGCGTCGTCCAGTGCAAGGACGCGTTCTATGGCCAGCACAGCCCCGAGCGTATGCCGGTATCCTATGAGCTGCTCAACAAATGGGAGGCCTGGAAGCGCCTGCACGTCAAGGCTAGTGAAATGGAGTCCGCCGCCCTCTTTGTGGTGGCTGATGCCCTGAACTGCCGCTGCGGCAGTTGCTTCCATGTGGTCTGGAACCAGGAGCGTGAAAAGGCAGGTCTGGACCAGGATATGAGCGAGGACACCACCTCCGCCGTTCAGGTGGGAGTCGAGGCCCTGAAGCGGCTCATTCAGGCCGATCGCGCGGCCCAATAAGCTTCCCTGAAAAAAGCGCCCCCTGTCATGCGCCCCCGGATGCGGACGGAAAGCTGACCTGCCCCGGTCGGCACCCCATGCGGCTATCTCATCAGCATCGTGTCAGTTATACCCCGGCTGACGCAGCCTCCTGAGAACAGAAGGAGGCACCCCCACCTCCTTGCCCTCGGCCACGCCGGGGGCGCTTTTTTGACTGGCATCTGAAAAAATTTCAGAAGACCTGACAAAAAGTCTTGTTTTTCCCGTTAAAAAGCGTTAAGATGATGCTTGCGCCGGAGGGCGTGCAGCATTTTACAAAGGAGAAAATCACATGGAGCGTATCTTTCATCTGAAAGAGAACGGCACCTCCGTCAAAACGGAGATCCTGGCCGGTCTCACCACATTCATGACGATGGCCTACATCATCGCCCTGAACCCCAACCTGCTGACCAACTTTGCCGTGGGCACACCCCTGTGGAACGGTGTGTTCCTGGCCACCTGCATCGCCAGTGCCATCGGCACCGTGGTCATGGCCTTCCTCGCCAACAAGCCCTTTGTCATGGCGCCCGGTATGGGCCTTAACAGCTTCTTCGCCGTCATCGCCGGCAATGTGGCCGCCATGCTGAACACCGACTACACCAGCGCCTTCCAGGCGGTGCTGTGCATCATTCTGGTGGAGGGTATCGTTTTCCTTCTGCTGAGCATTTTTAACATTCGTGATAAGATCGTCACCGCTATCCCTCTGGGTGTCCGTCTGGGTATCGGTCCCGCCATCGGCCTTATGTTGATGAACATCGGCCTGGGCTCCAACGTGGGTATCTATGCCGAGGGCAATGGCTATACCTCCCCCTTCTATGTCATGCGTGACTTCTTCGGCGCCATGACCCCCAGCGTGATCAAGGACCACATGGGTGCCGAGTACAGCCAGATGGTGCTGACGGTCGTCACCATGTTCATCGGCCTGTTTGTCATCATCCTGCTGGCCAAGAAGGGCGTCAAGGCCGCCGTGCTGGTGGGTATGCTGGTAGCTTCCGTGATCTACTGGGCCGGCTGCTTCATCTTCCTGGGTACCAATCCCTTTGCCTCTCTGGAGGGTGCGTCCTTCCTGCCGCCCTTCCACGATATGGTGGAGACCACGCTGTTCAAGTTTGACTTCGCTGATTTCTTCAACATCGGTTGGTTCACGGCGATCAGCCTGATCATCACCTTTTGCATGATCGATATGTTCGACACCATCGGCACCCTGGTGGGTACGGCCTCCCGCGCCGGCATGACCGACAAGGACGGCAATATGCCCAACATGAAGGAGGCCCTGCTGTCCGATGCCGTGGGCACCGTGGCCGGCGCCTGCTGCGGCACCTCCACCGTTACCACCTTCGTGGAGTCCGCCTCCGGCGTGGAGGCCGGCGGCCGCACCGGCCTGACCAGCCTGACCGCCGCGTTCATGTTCCTGGCCTGTATGTTCATCGCGCCCGTGGCGGCCGTCATTCCCGCTGCCGCTACCTCCTCCGCCCTGATCTACGTGGGCATCCTGATGCTCCAGGGCCTGAAGAACGTGGATTTCGACGATCTGGACCAGGTAGTGCCCGTGTTCCTGATGCTGCTGGCCATGCCCATCTCTGGCTCCATCGGCCACGGCATCGGTATTGCCATGATCTCCTACACCGTGATCAAGGTGTTCTCCGGCCGTGCCAAGGATGTGTCTGTCCTGACCTACATTATTTCCCTGCTGTTTATCATCAAGTTCTTCGCCGTCGTCTAAACGGTCAGCGGCCCCCGGCACAGCCGGGGGCCGCTTTTCAGCCATGCGCACCGGCTCTTGGTCGGAGCGCATATTTTTATTGTTCCTGCTCGGCCTTGTATACAATGGCCTCCTTCTGGTAGTCCAGCGCCGCCTGCCGCAGCTCGGCAATGGCGGCCTCGTCCAGCTGGCCTTTGATCTTGGCGGGGGAGCCGAAGGCCAAAGACCCGTCCGGTATCTCCACGTTCTGCGGTACCAGCGCTCCCGCGCCGATCAGGCAGTTGCTGCCGACCTTCGCGCCGTTCAGCACGATGGCGCCCATGCCGATGAGGGTGTTGTCACCCACGGTGCACCCATGGAGAATGGCCCCGTGGCCCACCGTTACGTTTTCGCCCACCGTCACCGGATGGTCGTAGTCCACGTGCACCACACAGTTGTCCTGGATATTCGTGCCCGCACCGATGGTGATCGGCGCCCGGTCGCCCCGCAGCACCGCGCCGAAGAACACGCTGCTGTTAGCGCCCAGGGTCACGCTGCCCCGGACGGTGGCGTTGTCCGCCACAAAGGCGGAGGGATGGATGACAGGTTTTTTCATGGCTGCACCTCGCAAAAGTTTTTCTGCATTGTATCACAACTTTCCGGGAAAATCGACAGTCACGGTAAAATTTGTGCTTACATTTTTCGTCAGAATATGTTATACTGATGTCAGGTAATGGTGAGCAAAAGGGGAACGCATGGTCGTGTGCCATGTGCCTTTTTGTGTATATATGTGTATGTATGTTGCGGATAAGGAGCGTGTGTGATGTTTGCAGCGGGTGATCTGGTGGTATACGGCGGCGAGGGCGTCTGCCGGGTGGAGTCCATAGGGCCATCCGGTCTGGCCTATGACGGCGGCGACAAGGTCTACTATCATCTTTCTCCCCTGTACCGCGGCGGCACGGTCATGACACCGGTGGACACCGCTGTCCTCATGCGTCCCATCATCAGCCGTGACTGTGCGCTGAAACTGATCGCCGCGCTGCCGGCCCTGCCGGAGCAGAAGCCCGCCGAGCGCGGTATGCGTGCTGCCAAGGATTTCTACCACCAGCTGGTGCTCCGCTGTGACTGCGCCGAGCTGGCCGCCATGATCCACGGTATCTGTCGCAAGCGGGCGTGGGCCCTGCGCCATGGTAAGAAGGTCAGCCAGATGGATGAGCGCTATCTCAAGCGGGCTGAGGACCAGCTCTACGGCGAGCTGGCCGCAGCACTGGATATGCCCCGGGATCAGATGATCCCCTATATCCGCCAGACCTGGGCCAAGTGGCCCGAGCAGCTGCCCAAGCAGGGGCAGGAGGAGCCGGCGGAGGCTGCTGAAGTGGAATAAGCGGACAGGGACGGCGGGAGCCGTCCCTGTTTTAACAGCAACTCGTATCAAACATTTGGGGCGGAAAGGGTGTATTCTGTTCACAGCGAGAGAAGGGAGCAAGCCTATGTACGAATGGCAGCAGCTGATCCAGACCGTCGTCAATGAGATGGACGACGCCATTATGCGCCGGGACGATCAGGCGTTGACACTGCGGGCGCTGGCGGCACGTCTGCACTATTCTGAGTACCACGCCACCCATAAATTCCGCGAGATCGCAGGTATGTCCCTGCGTACCTACCTGCACCAGCGGCGCCTGGCCTTTGCCCTGAAGGAGGTGCGCGATACCGACCGGCCTTTGTTGGACATCGCGCTGGACTACGGCTTTTCCGGGCAGGACGCCTTTACCCGCGCCTTCAAGGCGCTCTACGGCGTTACCCCCGGTGTTTACCGCCGCCGGCCCCGCCCCGTAGTGCTCCGCACCCGTATCCATCCCTTCGATCGCTATATCTTTGGATTGGGAGAGATCGGTATGGTCAAAAGTGAACAGGGCGTCAAGACGTATTTTGTTACTATTCCCGCCCACAAATACCTGCACCTTCGCAACTATGAATCCAACGGCTACTGGGATTTCTGGGAAAAGCAGAAGAATGTTCCCGGCGGTGACTGCGCCACCGTCTGCGGCCTGCTGGACAGCATTCCCGGCAAGCTGGACGACAACGGCGGCGCCGAGGCCGACGGCATGGCCGGCCAGATCATGGGCTACATCAACGACCCCAAAGGCCGCCTCTGTGCCTGGAACTACCCCCGCATCGAGAGCTACGGCGTCCGCCTGCCCGCCGATTACAGCGGCCCCATACCCGCGCCGCTGGAGCTGATGGATGTGCCGGAGGGGGAGTATATGGTGTTTGAGCACGGCCCCTTCGACTATGAGCAGGAGTGCCGCACGGTGGAGAACAAGGTGGAGACCGCTATGCGGGACTTTGACTACGCCGCCAACGGCTGTGTGCTGGATACCGCTACGCCGGGACGGATGACGTATTTCTATTTTGTGCCGGGGCAGTACTTCAAGTATATCCGGCCCATCAGACGGGAGAAATAAGAAAACAGGGCAGCCCAACGGGCTGCCCTGCTTTTCAGATCAAGAATTCCGCAGGGACGTCGTGGGAGGAAAACAGCAGCGGCGACAGCGTTCTGGCGTAGGCTCCGGTGTTCCCCACGGCCACAAGATCTCCCACCGCCAGCGCCGGACCGGTGAAGTTCTTAGCCAGCACGTCCGCGGCGCAGCAGAGGTTTCCTACGATGTCTACGGTCTCGGTGATGCCGGTATCCTCCGCAGGCAGGGCGGTGATGGGGAAGGCGGTCTCGCCGGTAAACAGAGGCTCCTGAGGCGCAAGGGGGCCTTCTCCGGCGGCGTTACGCAGCATGGCGGCAAGAGAGGGCTTCTGGAAGCCGTTGAGACAGTTTTCTACGATGACATAGGTGGTGCCGTGGGACGTCTTTTTGTCTACCACAGGCAGATAGTACGTTCCCGCCTGCGCCGTCAGAAACCGCCCGGACTCCACCAGCAGCCGTGCGCGGAGGGTACGGGCGTTTTCCTCTGCCACGGCCTGCGTACATTGCTTCAAGGTGCTCATGTTCAGCGGCGGTTGGCACGCCGGGTCGTAAACGATGCCTACTCCGCCGCCGAAGTTGATATACTCGATGGCACAGTCCAGAATATCGCGGACGCGGAGGGCCAGCGCGAAGCAGTTTTTGTAGTAGCGGGCGAGAGTGTCCGCGGAGAGGTTCTGGGAGCGCAGGTGAATATGGAGGCCGCAGACGGCTATCGGCAGCGTTTGCAGCAGAGTTTTCAGTGCCGGGAGGTCGGACTCGTCGATGCCGAACTTGGATGTCCCGCCCGCACCGCCGTCCATGCTGAAGGCGGGGTTTACGCGCAGGCCGATGGCCTTTGTCTCGCCGCGGGCAGCGGCCATAGCGGCGATTCGCCGTACCTCGCCGATAGAATCGGCGATCAGATGGCAGTTATCCCACGCGGCGGCCAGTGCACGATCGCTTTTGCCGGCTGCGGAGAAGTAGATATCCTCCTGCGCGATCCCGCATTCCGCGGCCAGGCAGACCTCACCCGCACTGGCCGCATCCGCGCCGATGCCCAGCGCCGCAAGGTGCCGTATTACCGGTGGGAAGGGGTTGGCCTTCACGGAGAACAGAATATCAAAGCCGGGGAAGGTCCTGTGGAGAGTCTCTGCCTGTGCGGTAAGGATCTCGCGGGAGTAAATGTAGCAGGGCGCGTGCTGACGCGCCAAGGCGAGGGCATTTTCGTTCATGGGGCACCGTCCTTTCGTGTACTGTTGATGACAGTATAGCATAGGGTGGAGGGGAAAGGCAAAACATTCCTTGCACGCCGACGTGAAGTGTGCTACAATACGGCGTGGATATGCGGGTGGTGTGGTGTCAGGGGTAGTCTTGGCTGTGGTATTTGGCATATTCAGATCAGAAATTGTAAGTCTGCTTGGAGCAACGGACACGAGTCAGGAATTGGCGGAGCAGTATGGAATATATATTATGATGGGTGCGCCGGTGATGTGCGGAGCATATGTGCTCAACAATGCTCTGAGAGCGGAGGGGCAGCCGTACCTTGCACTTATGGGAATAGTTGCCGGAGGCGTGACAAATGCTGTACTGGATTATGTTCTTATAAAGGTGCTGGGATTTGGGATAGGAGCTGCGGGGATCGCCACATTTGCCGGGCAGGCGGTGAGTCTGGTTATCATGTATGCGTGCGTCAGGGCCAGATTCAGCATGGTCAGGCTTCACATAGGTGATCTGTGGAAATTCAAGGGTGCAGTGCAGGTCGTCAGGATCGGTATGCCTTCTTTCCTGAGACAAGGACTTATGTGCGTTGCGGCTGTATATATGCGGACTTGGACTGTATGAAGTGTTTGTTGATGAGAAGCATGTTGGAAATGAATATCTGACACCGTACAGCAATGATTACAATGAGTGGGTACAGTATCAGACATACGATGTGACAGAGGAGTTTTCGAGCGAGGGAACACTCCGTGTACTGCTTGGCAACGGCTGGTATAAGGCGCGGTTTGGTTTCAGTGCGTTTGAGGATAGAGGCTTTTACGGAAATGACTGGAAGCTGATTGCGGAGCTGCATCTTATGTATACAGACGGCTCGGAAGAAGTCATCGGTACAGATGAGACATGGCAGATACGACGCAGGAAAATTTCG
>OMDV01000162.1_pt1 | contig 16659 bp, 14 predicted proteins | sample 1673671 | NCBI WGS metagenome assembly OMDV01 (sample SAMEA103958118, study PRJEB25191) | human gut metagenome | reverse complement strand
AATAATAACATCATGCGAAAGGCGTATAGCCCACCTGATTCGGCCAGATGGTGAAGCTGATGTCCAGAACGCCGCTCTGGTAGTCGCTCATCTGCAAAATGGCGTCGTTCATGCAGTCAACCTTGTAATCGAGGCGGGATGTGTCGCCCAGATTGACCTGATACCGGGTGCCGTACCAGAGGATAATATCCTCGGTGCTGGTCACGTCCACGCTGGCGGCTTCGCCCACGATGTCGTTGTTTTCCAGCGCCTTGAGAATCTGCAAAGCGGCTGTCAGACGCTGGGCGCCGGTGGTCGTCACCGGGATCAGCTCTCCCAGTTCGTTGGTCTCACTAGGGGTCATCTCCGTGGCGACGCCCTTTTCGTTGACCGTGGGGGCTTCCAGCGTGACGCCCAGAACCTGGGTGGCCGTGGCCGCCTTGGCATTATTCGCCTGCTCCACGACCCTGCCGTCGGAGTCCATCATCCACCACTGTCCGTCGCTGGACTTGATAGCATAGACCACGCTCTCTTCTTCGATCATAATATTGACCGTATCCGGCAATTTTATACCAATCCGCACGCCCTTGACATAGGGCAAATTTGCCATAATCTGGCTGGCGGCGCGGATTTTGCTGAAGGTCAGGAGCTTGTCTCCCTCGGAAATGCCCGAGGCTTCCCGCACTGCCCACGCACTGTAGGTATCCGCGCCGGTGACCGTGATGGTCTCCACCCTGAAGAACACCGACAGTCCCATGACGATGGCCAGAACCACCGCCGTCACCGTTATCAGCTGGACGATCAGCCGGTCGCGGTTGAAGGGCAGGGGCTGGGTATAGATCACGGCGGGTGTAGGCGTTTTCGGGCGGCTGCTTTCGGTTCGCCGGGAGGTTCGCTTCTTCGGGCGGTTCTTCGCGCTCATGAGCGTCTCGGCAAGCATGGTCAGCGCCGATTTCTTTTTGGGCTTGCTGTTTCCGTAGGCGCGCTTCCTGTTGGGGACATCATCGTCCACGGGCTTGCGGCGGGGTGCGCCCCTCCGGGAATCGGCGGGGTGCTTTGCCCGCTGGCGGGCAGCGGCCTCCTCCCCGGCTCTCTGACGGGGCTGGGCTTCCCTTTTGGCCGGACGGTCAGGCTTCTCCTGCCGTGCGGGGCGTCTCTGGGCGTCCTGTTCCGGCGCGCGACGGGGACGCTCCTGAGCGTTCTGCTCTGGCGCACGGCGGGGGCGCTCCTGTGCGCTCTGCTCTGGCGCACGGCGGCGCTGTTCTGGGGCGGTTTGTTCTGTTGCACGGCGAGAACGCTCCTGCGTGCTTTGCTCTACCGGGCGGCGGGGGCGTTCCTGTGCGCTTTGCTCTGGTGCGCGACGGGGCCGCTCCTGAGTGCTCTGTTCCGCTACGCGGCGGCGCTGTTCCGGGGCGTTCTGCTCTGGTGCGCGGCGCGGGCGTTCCTGAGTCCCCTGCTCTGCCGGACGGCGGGGGCGCTCCTGAGCGCTTTGTTCCGCTGCGCGGCGGGGGCGCTGCTCCGGGGCGCTTTGTCCGGGGCGCTGGGAAGCGCGATTCTGCCCGCCTGTCTGCGGGCGGCGCTTTCCGCCGTTTTCCCGGCTATCCTGTGTTGTATCCATAGTGTTCCTCCTGGGGTAAGGCGGGTTATTTTTCGCTTTGGGTCAGCTGCTCCACAATATCACATATCCGTTCCGCGGAATCCAACCGAACCATCGTGTGCAGCTTCCGGGACATTTCCCTGCGGCGGTCTTCGTCCGCCAGCAGCGAACGGATCAGCTCATACAGCTTCCCGGGCGTGCAGTCCTTTTCCAGCACCACCACCGCGCCGCCCGCCGCTTCCAGCACACGGGCGTTCTTTTCCTGATGGTTGTTCGTCACATTAGGCGAGGGAATCAGAATGCAGGGCGTGCCGGAAGCGCCGATCTCATTGCAGGTGGCGCTGCCCGCCCGGCCGATGACGATATCCGCCGCCGCCATGACAGTGGGCATGTCGTAAATATACTCCCGGATATCCAGCGCCGGGCAGTTTTTCCAGTCCACGCCGTTATCCATGACCCGCTTAGGCATCCACTCCTTGCCGAAGCTGCCGGTGGCGTGGATGTGGTGGAAGGGGAAGCCGTCGGCCTGCTCCAGAGGCATCATGTCCGCGATGGTCTCGTTCATGACCTTCGCGCCCTGACTGCCGAAGGCGGAGACGACCACGAAGCCGCTTAAGCCTAGCTCCTTCCGCGCGCCCTCTTTGGTGTCGAAAATGAACTCTCTGCGCACGGGCATTCCCACGACCTCCACCTTTTCCGGGTGCTTGTAGTGGCGGACGCTTTCCTCAAAGGCCACCAGCACCCGGCTGGCCTTGTTCGCCGCCAGACGGGTGGTGACGCCGGGGACGGCGTTGCTCTCGTGGACGCAGGTGGGAATGCCCATGGACTGGGCGGCATACAGCGCTGGGAAGCTGGCATAGCCGCCGGTGCCGATGACCACGTCGGGCTTGAATTCCCGGAAAATCTTCTTACACGCCTTCACGCCCTCCCGCACGCATTTCACTGCGTGGAGGTTCTTTTTCACTGCGGCAAGGTTCTTTCCCCGGCTGAGGCCGGAACCTTCCAGACATTTCAGGTCATACCCCGCCTGCGGCACCAGCTTTTCCTCCATGTGCCCCTTTGCGCCGATAAAGAGGATATTGCAGTCCGGGTGGCGTTCCCGCATCATATTGGCAACCGCGATGGCCGGGTTGATGTGTCCCGCCGTGCCGCCGCAGGTAAAAATCAGATTCATAGGTCATGCCTCCTGTATTTTTCTCCGGTTTCGCCCTCTGGAAATCCCCAGAACAATGCCCATTTCCCCCAGATTCACCGCCAGCGCCGTGCCGCCATAGGAAAAAAACGGCAGCGCAATGCCGGTGGAGGGAAGCAGGTTTGTGACCACGCACAGGTTCAGAATGGTCTGCACCGCGATCAGCGTCACCAGCCCCGCCGCAAGAACGGTGGAAAACCGGTCACGGGCGTTCAGCGCGATCCAGTAGCCCCGCAGGATGGTGACGGCAAACAGCGCAACGATTGCCATTGCCCCCACCAGTCCCAGCTCCTCGCAGATCACCGCAAAGATATAGTCATTATATTGAAAAGGCAGGTACAGATATTTCTGCCGGGACTTGCCGTAGCCCAGCCCGAACAGCCCGCCGGAGCCGATGGCGTACAGCGACTGCAAGATCTGGTATCCGGTGTCTCCCGGGTCAAGCTCCGGGTGGAGCCACGCGGTGACCCGGTCGCCGGCGTAGCCCATAAAGCTGATGTAGACGACCACGAACACGGCGGCAGCCCCCGCCCCGGCCAGAAGCCATCTGGTTCGGGTGCCCGCCACGAACATCATCACCACCGCCACCATGCCCAAGAGCATAATGGCCGACAGGTGCTTTTCCAGCGCCAGCGGGACCAGAATCCCCATCAGCGCCAGACCGAAGCCCAGAACGCCGTGGCGGAAGGTTTTCGCGTCCTGCCCGTACAGCCGGGTCAGCCGGGCGAACAACAGGATCATAGTGAATTTTGCGATCTCGGAGGGCTGAAACTGAATGCCCGCCAGATTGATCCAGCGCCGCGCGCCGTTGACCTCCTCGCCGATGACAAGGACGCTCAGCAGCAGCGCGATACTCACGCCGTACAGCGGCCATGCGAACCGGTACCAGACGCCCGTGGGTATCCGGCTGAAAAAGAACATGGCGGCAAGACCGATCGCGGCGCAAACCGCCTGTTTCTGGAGATATTTTGTGGAAATTTCGTAGCTGGTGTCGTATTCGCTCTGGGCGTAGCTTGCCGAATACAGCATAGCCAGTCCCACCGTCAGCAGCAGAAGCACCAGCAGCAAAAAGGGGTAATCGACGCTTTCCCCCGTCCGGGAAAGTCCCGGGCGGCGTTTCTCTTTGGCATGGAGGTCACGCTCCGACGCCATAAGATACTTCCTTTCAGGAGTGGTAATCAGCCGACAAGGCCAGCGATGCCGAACCACGCCAGCACGCACATGGCCGCCGTCACACCGGCGAATACCAGCACGATTTTTTCTTCCTTCCAGCCGCACATTTCAAAATGGTGGTGGATGGGCGCCATCTTGAACAGGCGCTTGCCGTGGGTCGCCTTGAAATAGGAGACCTGCAAAATATCGGACATGGCTTCACAGACATACACGAAGCCGATCAGAATCAGAATCAGGGGCATCTCCAGCGCGAAGGCCATGGCGCACACCACGCCGCCTAAGAACAGCGAGCCGGTGTCTCCCATGAAGACCTTAGCGGGATGCCAGTTATAAAAGAGGTATGCGACCAGTCCGCCCGACAGAGCCGCGGGCAGCAGTGCCAGATCGTATTTGCCCATGGCGGCGGCCGCAGCGGTAAAGAATATCATCACAGGCAGGGTGATGCTGGCGCACAGGCCGTCCACACCGTCGGTGAGGTTCACCGCGTTGTCCGTCCCCACCATGACGAACATGGCAAAGAAAATATAGACGATGGGGTGCAGCTGGAAGCTCACATTCGCGAAGGGAATGTACAGATGGGTATCCATAAAGCCGGAACGGTACATGGCGTACAGGAACAGCGCCGATACCGCCATTTGCAGCATGGCCTTCTGGAGCGTCGTCAGGCCCAGATTCCGGTGGAATTTGACCTTGGTAAAATCGTCCAGAAACCCGATGAGGCCGAAGCACAGGGCAAGCGCCAGCACATAAAACGGGGAATCATCGCTCATGGCGGGGAAATTGCCCACCAGACAGAGAATTGTCCCGAAAATGAACATCAGTCCGCCCATCATGGGGGTGCCGGCCTTGCTGTTGTGCCATGTGGGGCCGATCTCCCGAATGGACTGTCCGGCTTTCAGCGCCCGCAGCACCGGCAGCAGCAGATACCCAATGCCGCCGGTCAGGATGCAGCCCGCCGCCGCCGTAATCAAGATTCTTGTCATGACTTCTTCCTCCGTTACTTCTCTTCGCCTAAGAACGCATCGATAACCTGTTCCAGATGGATACCGTGGCTGGCCTTGAACAGCAGCACGTCGCCGGGCTTTGCCGTGCGTTTCAGCGCCGCGACCAGCTCCTCCCGGTTCGTAAAGGCTCTTCCCCGGGTCTCCGGCATACCGCCGGTGATGGTTCCGCTGATGATCCGCCCGGAATTGGGGCCGTAGGCAAAGACAAAATCCGCATTCTCCGCGGCGATCCTGCCCACCCGGTAGTGCTCCGCCTGCGTGCAGTCCCCCAGTTCCAGCATGTCACCCAGCACCGCGATCCGCCGCCCCTGCTTCTTTCCAAGGACGGCCAGCGCCGCCGCCATGGATTCGGGGCCTGCGTTGTAGCAGTCCTTGATGATGGTCATGCCGCCGGCCTGGATGATCTCCTGTCGGCCGGAAATGTTCCGGAACTGGGAAAGCCCCGCCTGAATCTTTTCGGGCAGCACCCCCAGCTTCAGGCCGACCGTCACCGCCGCCAGCGCGTCATTGACGTAGTGCTCGCCTTCCAGAAGCATCTTCACCGGGAAGGACAGCCGCCCGGCCTCCACCCGGAAGCGCAGATAGTCGCCGTCCTGATTGACGTCAAACGCCCGGACGGCACAGCCTTCGGAGGAACCGAAGTATGTAACCCGCTGCTGCGGCTCCTTGTCCAGATTGCGCAGGAGAAAATCGTCGCCGTTGAGCAGGAGCATCCCGTGAGGGGTCATGCCCTCCACGATCTCCATTTTCGCCTGCCGAATTCCCTCCTGCGTGCCCAGAAATTCAATGTGGGCGGTGCCGATGTTAATGATAACGGCCACGTCCGGTCTTGCGATCTGGGACAGGTAGGCAATTTCGCCGAAATGGTTCATGCCCATTTCCAGCACCGCGACCTCGGTATTCTCCGGCATGGCAAGCACCGCCATGGGCATTCCGATGTCGTTATTGTGGTTGGCCGGGGTCTTACTGGTGACGAAAGCCTGTTCCAGCACGGCAGCGACCATTTCCTTCGTAGTGCTCTTGCCCACGGAGCCGGTGACCGCCACCACCTTTGCGCCGATGCGTTTCAGTTCTTCCCGGGCGATTCTCCCCAAAGCAATGCGGGGGTCGTCCACATAGATCGCGGGGTAGTCCCCCACCTTGCGGCTGCACAGAGCCGCCGCAGCGCCTCTGTCCATAGCCTTTTTGATGAAGTCGTGGCCGTCCCGCGCGCCCTGAAGCGCGATAAACAGCTGCCCCGGCTGCATGACCCGGGTGTCATTGGCCGCGCCTAAAAATTCGACGTCCGCGTATTTTTCTTCCACCACACCGCCGCACCACTCGGCGGCCTGTCTGAGCGTTAATTTTCCCATGCCGTTTCCTCTTTTTCCCGCAGGTGGGCGGCAACCTCTTCCCGTTCATCCAAGTGGCGCTTTACGCCGCCGATGTCCTGATAGGTCTCATGACCCTTTCCTGCCAGAATAATTATATCATCTTTTTTCCCAATGTCCATAGCATATCTGATGGCCGCGCGCCGGTCTTCGATAACAATATATTCCCCGTCTTCTTGTTTTACCCCTGTCAGGATGTCCTCGATGATGGCCATGGGGTCTTCCGTGCGGGGGTTATCCGAGGTGATGACGGCAAAATCCGACAGCTTCACGCCGATATGTCCCATAATGGGCCGCTTCATGGGGTCCCGGTCGCCGCCGCAGCCAAATACCGCGATGACCCGGCCTTTGCAGAAATCCTTCACGGAGGAAAGCACGTTTTCCAGTCCGTCGGGGGTGTGGGCATAGTCAATGAGGATGCTGTAGGGCTTTCCGGGGGTGGGGACTACCTCCACCCTGCCCTTGACGCCGGAGGCCGTTTTCAGTGCGGCGGCGCAGTCCGTCAGGGAAATGCCCAGCTGCTTTGCGATACCCATAACCGTCAGCGCGTTGTAGACGGTGAACTTTCCGGGGATGGGCAGAGACACCGCCGCCCGTTCCTCGCCGGATACGGCCGTAAAGCGAATGCCCTGCGCCAGAAGCTCCAGATCTTCGCCCCGCAGATCGGCGGGACGGTGTACGCCGGTGGTCAGCACCGGGCAGGCGGCCGCCGCGAGAATCCTGTCCGAATAGCTGTCGTCTACATTGACCACCGCCAGACGGCAGCGGCGGAACAGCTCGGCCTTGGCTTCGCAGTAAGCGTCCATGGTCTTGTGGAAGTCCAGATGGTCTTCCGTCAGGTTGGTAAAGGCGGCGACGTCAAAATGAATGCCGCCGATGCGCTCCAAGGAAATGGCGTGGCTGGAAACCTCCATCACCACATGGGTGCAGCCCGCGTCCCGCATTCTGGCAAACAGCGCCTGCAATTCAAAGCTCTCCGGGGTGGTTCGCTCGGTGGGGATGGTCTCCTGCCCGATCATATTGGCCATGGTGCCGATCAGCCCCACCTTCGCCCCCAGACAGGTTTCCAGAACCTGCTTTAGAAGAAGCGTGGAGGACGTTTTTCCGTTGGTGCCGGTAATGCCGATCATGGTCATATGCTCCGCCGGGCGGCCAAAGAAATTACACCCCAGCAGCGCCAGCGCCAGCCGGTCGGATTCCACCAGAACATAGGGAATATCCGTCTCCGGCTTCTTCGCCGTGACCACCGCCGCCGCACCCTTTTCCGCGGCCATGGGAATAAATTTATTTCCGTCGGCGGCGAAGCCGGACACGGCCACAAACAGGCTGCCCGGGGTCACCTTCCGGGAATCGTAGAAAATCTCTTTGATTTCAAGCTCCGGGTCCGCGGTGCATTCCAGAACGGAAATGCCCGTCAAAAGTTCCTTCAGCTTCATATTCATCCTCCGTTGTCAGTCTCTGGCCGCGGTATCCGCGAATACCAGCGTGATCGTCGTTCCCGCGGGAACCCCGGTATCCTTGGCTACGTTCTGCGCCGTCACGGTCACGCCGGTGGAAATTTCATCGTTCCCCGTCACCAGAATGTACAGTCCCAGCGCGCCCGCGGCGTCGCTGGCCTGCTGACGGTTCATGCCGTAAAAATCGGGGACCTTCACCGTTTCCGGCTCCGGGGTCTGCCCCAGAAACAGAAGCACCTGGCTTCCCCCGGGAACGGTCTGTCCGGGAGACGGGATCTGCCCCGTCACCGTTTCGCCGCTGCCGGAAATTGCCGCCGTCAGCCCTTCTTTTTTCAGAAGCGTCTGGGCATCCTTCGCCGTCATGCCGGTCAGGTCTTCCATGACGATCAGCTTTCCCGCGATATCGTCCTCGGAAAAGGACTGCTTCACGCCTAAGTATGGCAGCACGTCCGCCATCACCGCGCCCACGGTGGGCGCCGCCATGACGCCGCCGGAAATGTAAATTCCCGTTGTCCGGGACGGTGTATCCAATGCGGCAAGTATAATATACTCCGGATCGTCCATAGGCGCAATCCCCACAAAAGATACGATTTTATCCTGCACGCGCTGGCCATTCTCGTCAAAAACGTCAATTTTTTCACTGGTTCCGGTCTTTCCGCCGATGGAAAACCCGGCAACTTTGGCATTTTTTGCCGTTCCCTCCGTAACGACGGACTCAATGAGGGTGCGCATGGTGTCGGAGGTCTCCTGAGAAATGGTTCTGCGCACCACCGTCGGCTCCGCCTTCATCACCGTGCTGCCGTCGGCGTCCAGAATCTCCGAGACGATGTACGGCTCCATCAGCTGCCCGCCGTTGACCACGGACGAAATCGCCCGCACCAGCTGCAATGGGGTGATCTTGAAGGTCTGTCCGAAAGAACCGGAGGTCAGGGACGCCGTCCCCCATTTGTCCGTGTCCGTGACCAGCGCCTTGTCGAAAAAGACGCCCTTGCTCTCTCCCGCGAGGTCGATGCCGGTTTTTTCCAGCACCCCGAAGTTTTTGACGTATTCATAAAACCGCTCCCCGCCCAGCTTCAGGGCGATGTGGGCGAAGGCGATGTTGCAGGAATTTTGCAGCGCCTGAGGCGTTTTTTCTGCTCCGTGTCCCGTGGAGCGCCAGCAGTGGAGCCGCTGGGCACGTCCCGGAATCTGCTCAGAACCGGAGCAGTGGAAAGGGGTATTCAGGTCGATGGCGCCGCAGTCCAGCGCCGCCGACATGGTCAGCACCTTGAAGGTTGAACCCGGCTCATAGCCGTCTGAGATCACCCGGTTGCGCCACTGCTTCAATCGGGCGGCGGAGAGGGCTTCCCCATAGGCCGTCTTCCCAGCCTCGTAGGCTTCGCTCCCCTCCGGCTCGGCGAGGTAGACCCGTTTCATTTCTTCCAGCTGCGCCGCCGTTCCCTCGTCGGCGATTTCCAGATAGTTGTTGGGGTCATAGCTGCCCAGCGTGGCCATGGCGAGGATTTCTCCCGTCTTGCAGTTCATCACCAGCCCGAAGGCGCCGTTCTGGACATCATAGCGGGCAATGGCGGCGGAAAGCTGCTTTTCAAGGCACGCCTGCACCGTGGCGTCCAGCGTTAAGATCACACTGTCCCCCTGCCGGGAGGAAACGTAGTTTTCATAGGAAAAGGGCATATCCATTTCGTTATTGCCCTTTGTGGTGATGACTCTGCCCGTGCTGCCCGCGAGGAAGCTGTTGTAGGCAGCTTCCACCCCTTCACAGCCCTCGTTGGATGCGTTGGTGAAGCCGACGACCTGCGCCGCCAGCGTTTCATAGGGGTAGACCCGCTGGGACGTGGGTTCCAGATGAATGCCGGAAATGCCCTTTTCATTGATGTAATCCCGGATTTTCCCGGCGGTCTCCTCGTCAATGCGGGTGCCGACCTGCTTGTAGCGCCGTTTGATGTCCGCCGCCTGTTCCTCGATCCAGGCGGGGTCTTTCCCCAGAATTTCTCCCAGCGTCCGGGCAATTTCGGGAATGTCCGCCTTGGACTGCTTCAGCTCGTGGGGGTCAAGGTACACATTCTCCACGCTGACGGAGGTCGCCAGAATATTCATATTCCGGTCGAAGATGTCCCCGCGGTCGGCGGTCACCGTCGTCGTGCGGGTCTGGTTGCGCAGAGCGAGGGAGGAATAATAATCGTAGTTCGTCACCATCAGGCCGTACAGCCGCAGCCCCACCGGCAGGAAGGCCAGCGCCCCCAGCAGTGCGGATACCAGCATGATGCGCCTGTGCTGGCCGCTGTCCAGCCGCAGACGGTTAAATTCCCGCTTCTTCCTCCCCATAAGCCACCGGCCTTTCCGTCAAGATACAACTTTGGGCAGCAAGGGAATCCCTCGCCGCCCAGTGCAGCTGCTATCTTACTTTATGAGGAGGGACGGACTTTATGCAGGGAAAGCCATACATTTGCCGCTCAGCCGAAGGAAGCGGATTCCCCGTCCCCGAACAGGCCGCCAAAGAACCAGACGATGTCGTCCCAGAGCGTCCGTTCCGGCTTCGGCTGGGAGAGTGTGACGGTGATGGTTCTGCTCGGCACTTCCTCCACTGGCACCATGCCAAGCGCCAGCGCCTTGTCCCGGATGTCCTCCAGATCGTAGCCGTCCCGATAGGTGCGTTCCAGCTCGGCGTTGTTTTGGTTCAGCCGGGAGACGTAATTGGACATCTGCTCATACTGCGCCCAGTCGCTGCGCAGCTGCAATGCTCCCACCACCATGACCGCCAGCATCACCACTGCCACCGTGATGCCAATCAGCGCCACGGGGTCGATATAGATCGCCTTTACCTGCTCCTGCTTTGCGATCGGGAGCTTTGTTTTGGCCTTTTTCTTCTTTTTCTTCGGCGCAAGCACCTGCGCCTCGCTGCCGGGGACGTAGAACTGACCAATGTACTGAATTTTCGGTTTTTCCGTCATAATTCTGTCCCCTTTCCAGCAACTTGCCTGTTATATTTTCTCGCAAATACGCAGCTTCGCGCTGCGCGCTCTGGGATTCCGTTCCAGTTCTTCTTCCCCGGAAACGATGGGCTTGCGGGTCACGATCCGCACCTGAGGCTTCTTGCCGCAGACGCAGACCGGGAAACTGGGCGGGCAGGTGCAGCCCTTCGCCGCCTCCGCCATGGCGTTTTTCACAATGCGGTCTTCCAGAGAATGGAAGGTGATCACCGCCAGCCGTCCGCCGGGATTCAGCAGCGGAACGGCTTTTTTCATCACCGTTTCCACCGCCCCCAGCTCGTCGTTGACGGCGATGCGGATGGCCTGAAAGCTGCGCTTGGCCGGGTGCTGCTTCTCCCGCAGAGCGGAAGCAGGCATGGCGCTTTTGATCACGTCCACCAGCTCCAGCGTCGTCTCGATGGGCGCCTGCTCCCTGCGGCGGCAAATGGCCGCAGCGATCCGGGGCGCAAAGCGCTCCTCGCCGTAATCATACAAAATACGCTTGAGTTCCTCGTAAGACCATGTGTTCACGATCTGACGGGCGTCCCGGACGTCCTCGCCGTTCATGCGCATATCCAGCGGCGCGTCCGTCATATAGGAAAAGCCCCGCTGCCCGTCGTCCAGCTGGGGAGAGGAAACGCCCAAGTCCAGCAGGATGCCGTCCACCTTATCGATGCCCAGTTTCTCGAGCGCCTCATCCATGTCGCAGAAATTGGCGTGAACCAGCGTGACTCGGTCTTCATAGGGCTTCAACCGTTCCGCCGCCGCTTCCAGCGCCACGTTGTCCCGGTCGATGCCGATGAGCCGCCCGGTTGTAAGCTTCGCGGCAATGCGGCTGGAATGTCCCGCGCCGCCTAACGTTCCGTCCACATAAATGCCGTCGGGCTTGATGGCAAGCCCCTCGATGCATTCCTCTAACAGCACGGAAACATGATGAAATTCACTCATAGGCCGATCGCCTCCAGGGACGCCAGCAGCTTCTCCGGGGTCAGGTTCTCCCGCTCAAAGTCGGCGAATTCCTTCGCGTCCCAGATCTCCGCCTGTCCCGCCCGGCCGACGATCATGACCTCCCGGTCAATTCCGGCGTAGCTGAGAAGAAACTGCGTCAGGCTGAAACGGTACTGCTTATCCGGGCTGCATTCGGCGGCGTTCATAAAAATCAGGCTGGTTGCGCCGGAGCGCTGGGAAATGCTCATGGCATTGTAGTTATCCGAAAGGCGCTTCCATTCCTCGGCAGTGTAGACGGTGAGACAGCGGTGACCGCAGTTGACGCCGAGGGTGACAAAAAAGGTGTCCCCCAGCTCCGCCCTCAGCTTGGACGGCACGAACAGGCGGCTCTTTTCGTCCAGCTTCGCAGGATATTTCCCGATCACGGCGCTTACCTCCCTTTCACTCCACTTTACTGCCCTTTTGCTCCATGTAGAGACAGTATACTACCCGCAAAGGAAAAAATCAATCTTTTTCTCAGGGATTTTTCGATTTCCGCCAGAAATCGGGGAATATTCGCATATTTGTTCTAATAAAGCAGGCGTTTTCTCAGCTTCATTTCAGATAACCACGCCTTCACCGCGCCCCAGAGCGTCAAAAAACCAGCTTTCCGTCCTCCAGTTTTGGCTTGACCCGTGCGGGTTTCTTCCCGCAGCGCAGCAGGTAGCTCGCCAGCGGCCCCTCCACCTCGGTCTGCACAAGGCGGCGGATCTGTCGGGCACCGTCCTTTCCGGGGCGCTTTTTCAACAGCTCCGTCGCCAGTTCCGGGGGCAGCAGAAGCTGGGTCCCCAGCGCTGCCGTCCGCTCCTGAAGCTGCCGCAGATATTTCCATGTGATGGCTTCCAGAGCACCGGTCCCCAGCGGCTCGAAGCACACCGTCTGGTCGATTCGTCCCAGAAATTCCGGGGAAAACGCCTGCTGCAGCGCTTCGCCGATCTCCGCGCTTCTTCCCCCGGCGCAGAAGCCCAGTCCGTCGCCCCGGATCTGACCGCCTACGTTGGAGGTCATGACCACAATAGCGTTCTTGAAACTGACGTGCCGCCCCGTGGAATCCGTCAGCGTTCCTTCCTCCATGATTTGCAGCAGAATACCCAGCACGTCCGGATGGGCTTTTTCCAGTTCATCCATCAGCACCAGACAATATGGGCGGCGGCGAACCGCCTCCGTCAGCTTGCCGCCTTCCTCATAGCCGACGTACCCGGGAGGCGCGCCGATCAGGCGGGAGACCGACTGCTTTTCCATATATTCCGTCATGTCCAGCCGGATCATGGCGTCCCGGCTGCCGTAGACCTCCTGCGCCAACGCCCGGCACAGCTCCGTCTTTCCCACGCCGGTGGGTCCCGTGAACAGCAGGCACGCAATGGGCCGCGACCCGTCCCGGATGCCGCAGTAGCCCCGGCGCACCGCCTCGGCCACGGCGCTGACAGCTTTGCTCTGCCCCACCACCTGGGCGGACAGCAATCCTTCCAGCCCCAGCAGCCGTTCCCGTTCCCCGGCGGTGAGCCGCCCCACGGGAATTCCCGTCCGGGCGGAGACCACCCACGCAATGTCCGCCCCGGTGACGCACCGGGCGCGTTTTCCGTCGGCGGGCTTCGACAGGTGCTGCATTTTGTCCCGCAGTTCGGCGGCCTTTTCAAATTTCCGTTCCCGTACCGCTTCATTCAGCTCCTGTTCCAGCTCTTTTCTGGCGGGGCCTCCCCGGGACAGCTGCATTTCCTCCATCCGCGCACGGGCAGCGCCTTCGTCCAACAGATCGATGGCTTTGTCGGGAAGATACAGGTCTGGCAGATACCGCCGGGACAGGCGCACCGCCTCCTTCACCGCTTCCTCGGAGATCCGCAGATGGTGGTGCCGTTCCAGCCCCGGCTTCAGCGCCCGGAGGATCGCCAGCGTTGCCTCCTCCCCCGGCTCCTCCACCACCACCGGGCGGAACCGGCGCTCCAGCGCGGCGTCCTTTTCAATATACTTCCGGTATTCCTCCCGGGTCGTCGCGCCCAGCATTTGCAGCTCGCCCCGACCCAGCGCGGGCTTGAAGATGTTCGCCGCGTCAATGGCGCCCTCAGCCGCCCCCGCGCCGACGATGGTGTGCATTTCGTCCACAAAGAGAATCACGTCTCCGCTGCGGCGGATTTCCCCCAGCACGTCCCGCAGACGTTCCTCGAATTCGCCCCGGTACTTGGTTCCGGCAACCAGAGACGCCATGTTCAGACTCACCAGCCGTTTGTCCTTCAGCTGGGGCGGCACGTTGCCCACCGCCATCCGCTGGGCAAGCCCCTCGGCGATGGCGGTTTTTCCCACCCCCGGCTCGCCCACCAACGCGGGGTTATTCTTGTTTTTCCGGCACAGAATGCCGATGACCGTGTCGATCTCCCGTTCTCTCCCGATCACCGGGTCCATGCCTGACGCCTTGAGAATCAGATCTTCACTGAACTGCTCCAGAAGTTTCGTTGTGACCGCCTCCTTTTTTCCTCTCACGGGAGCGCCCTGCTCCCAGTGCAGATAGTCCACCGCATGGGTAAACAGCTCGTCGGTGCTGATGCCGTTGAGCTTCAAAAGCTCATATGCGTCGCTGTTTTCCCGTCTTGCCATCGCCAGCAGCAGATGCTGCGGCGTAATTTCCCGGCTGCCCAGATGCTTTGCCTCCCGCGCCGCCCCACGAAGAAGCTCCCGCGACTCCCCGGTCAGTCCCTGAGGCAGGGGCAGTTCCGGCGTCCCCTGCCCATAGAGCAGCCGTGCCATTGCCTCCGTCAGGTCCGGGTCCATGCCCAGAAGCCGGAGGGTCTGCCCCACCGCCCCGGGTTCCCGCGCCATCACCAGCAGCAGATGGGCAGAGCCGACGTAGCTGTGTCCCAGACTTCTCGCCAGTTGGGCGGCACGCTGGATCAGGTCGGACGTCAGTATATCGTAATGCACGGTATCCCTCCCGAGTTAATGGTTTTTCCCTTTCCTGTTCCGGAAAATTCTCACCACCCAAGGCAGAAATTATTCAAAAATTTTTTATAAAAAAGGAATTGCTTTTTGGGAAAACCATGTTACAATGGGGATACGCTAGTTGTGTGGCGTGCAATACATATTAGATAAATGGAGGTAACACCATGGCTTACACGATTACTGACCGCTGCGTCGCCTGCGGCTCCTGCGCCGAGCAGTGCCCTGTCGAGGCTATTTCCGAGGGTGACGGCAAGTACGAGATCAACCCCGATATCTGCGTTTCCTGCGGTTCCTGCGCCGATCAGTGCCCCGCCGACGCTATCGAGGAAGGCTAATCTTTCTCAGACCCGAATTGGCCTGCGCAAGTGCTTGCGCAGGCCGATTTTTTGTTGTATAATAGCGTAAATATCACCACGGGAGGCATTCATGGAGCAGTTACCCAACGGATTTACCCTGAACCTGCCGGAAGGCGCTTTTCCCTTGAGCACCGATTCCATGGTGCTGTCCCATTTTGTCAGGCTCCCCAAAAGCGCCCGGGTGCTGGATCTCGGCTCCGGCTGCGGCACACTGGGGCTGCTGCTGTGCGCCGTGAATGAAAGCTGCCGCGTCACCGGCGTAGAGCTGTCTCAGAGTGCCCACCTCGCCGCCATCGACAACATCCGCCGCAACGGCCTGACGACCCGCATGGAAAGTATATGCGTCGATGTGCGGCAAGTTCCCGGCAGTTTTCCTCCGGGAAGCTTTGATGTCTGCGTCTCCAATCCCCCCTATTTTTCCGGCGGCCCCGCCAGCCGCACCGCCGCCCTTGCCCGCCGGGAGGACGTCTGCTCCCCCGCCGACCTGTTCAGGGCCGCCGCTTGGGCGCTGAAATACGGCGGCGACTTTTTCCTCGTCCACCGTCCGGAACGGCTGGCCGAGCTGATCGTCCGGGGTTCGGAGGTCAATCTGGAAGCCAAGCGGCTGTGCCTTGTGCGCCATCAGGCGGATTCCCCGGTGAATCTTGTCCTGCTTCAGCTGCGCAAGGGCGGAAAGCCCGGTCTTAAATGGGAGGAGATCGTTCTCCACGACTTGAGCGGTGCCCCCACCGAGCAATACCGCCGAATTTACCATCTCTAGGAGGTTTCACATGGCTGGAATGCTGTATCTTGTCCCGACCCCCATCGGCAATCTGGGGGATATCTCCCTGCGCTGCCGGGAGACGCTGGAAAGCGCCGACTTCATCGCCGCCGAGGATACGCGGGTGACGCTGAAACTACTCAACCATCTGGGCATCAAAAAAAGCCTTGTCAGCTACTACGAGCATAACAAGGCCACGAAGGGCGACCGGATCGTTGACCGCATTCTCGCCGGGGAGACCTGCGCGCTGGTCTCCGACGCGGGCAGTCCCGCCATCTCCGACCCCGGGGAGGACCTGGTCAAGCAGTGCGCTGAAGCCGGCATCATCGTCTGCGCCATCCCCGGTCCCTGCGCCGCCATCACGGCGCTGAGCATTTCCGGGCAGTCCACCGGCCGGTTCTGCTTTGAGGGCTTCCTCTCCACGGCGAAAAAAAGCCGCCGGGAGCATCTGGACGCCCTGCGAACCGAGACCCGGACGATGATCTTCTACGAAGCCCCCCACAAGCTGGTGTCCACGCTGGCGGATATGTCGGAAGCCTTCGGCGCTGACCGCCCCGTCAGTCTGTGCCGGGAGCTGACAAAGCTTCATGAAGAAGTCGTCCGCACCACACTGGGGGAAGCCCTGACAAAGTACACCGAAACGCCGCCGAAGGGGGAATTCGTTCTCATCGTCGCGGGCGCGCCGGAAACGGTAAAGGAATCCGCCTCAGAGGACGACGCCGCCGCCCGTGTCGCCCAGCTGATTTCTCAGGGGCTCAGCCGCAAGGATGCGGTCAGGCAGACCGCCGCAGAGCTGGGACTTCCCAAAAATGTGGTTTACGATATTGCGTTAGGGTCTATCTGAAAACCGGGAATATGACCAACAGCGAGGGATTTTTCGCCTG